>Ga0335083_10000746_pt1 | contig 47196 bp, 36 predicted proteins | sample Lox_Sample_42_FD_206716 | JGI IMG/M metagenome (GOLD analysis project Ga0335083, IMG submission 206716) | Soil microbial communities from Loxahatchee National Wildlife Refuge, Florida, United States - Lox_Sample_4.2 | ecosystem: Environmental > Terrestrial > Soil > Wetlands | place: USA...
TCACCCTCGTTTCGCTGAGCCCGGTGCTGCCGGGCCTGCTTTCCATCGTGTGAGTGCCGTTGGGCCGGCCGGAGCCGGCCGGAGCCGGCTCAACGGCACTCGCTTGGCCGCGGGACGGGCCGCGCGCGTCAATGCGAGTCGGTGAGACCGGCCCATGGCGAGTCCGCGCTGGCGGGTTCAGCGACATTAGCTGTTAGGCGCGTGAGCAACGTGATCAGCGTCGCTATCTCCGCCTCGGCCACGCCGGTACGCAGCCGCTCGTCGAAGGCGACGGCGGCCTGGCGGAGGCGGAGGAACGCCGCTTCGCCTTCTTCGGTGAGTTTTACAAGCTGGATGCGGCGGTTGGCGGTGTCGCGGGTCCGGGTGATGAGGCCGGCCGCGTCCATCGCGTTCAGGTGGTGAGTGAGCGTGGCCTCACGGATGCCGACCGCCTCCGCGAGCTCGCGCTGGGTCCCTGGCCTGCGGATCTTCAGGTTGAGCAGGATCAGCCAGACCGGAAGGCTGCCGCCCGCTTCGGCCAGGGCCTCGTCGAAGGCGCGGCCGACGGCCCGGGCCGCCTGGTTCAGGCGCAGTCCGATCGGGACGGGAAACGGGTCCGGCATGGGTGCCAGCCTAACAGCCATCCATCGACCTCTAACCATTTGACATCTAACTCTTAGATATCTAACCTACATCTTATGGATCGCATCGAGAGATTCGACGGACAGGTCGCCCTGGTCACCGGCAGCTCACGCGGCATCGGGGCCGCCATCGCGGCACGGCTCGCCCGCGGCGGCGCGGTGGTCGCCGTGCACGGCCGCGACCCGGAAAGCGTCCGCACGGCCGCGGCCCTGGTCGCCGCGGAAGGCGGCAAGGCCATCCAGGTGACCGGCGACGTGACCGACTTCGCGCAGGTGGAGGAGATCCGGGCACAGGTCGAGGCCGGGGCCGGCCCGGTGGGCATTCTTGTCGCCAACGCGGGCGGCAGCCTGACGCCGCCCGCCCCGATCGAGGAGATTCCGGTGGACGGCTGGCGTGCCAGCGTCGACGGCAACCTGCTGGCCACGTTTCTCACCCTGAAGAGCTTCCTGCCGGGGATGAAGGAGCGGCGCCGCGGCTGCGTCATCACCATCGGCTCGTCGGCCGGGCGGCGCGCCGACCCGCGCTCGCCCATCCCCTACGCGGTGAGCAAGGCGGGGATCGCCCTGCTCACCCAGGAGGTCGCGGCGCAGGCCGGGCCCTGCGGCGTGCGGGTCAACTGCATCGCGCCGGAGACGATCCTGACCGAGGGGAACCGGCGGCGGATCCCGGCCGGCCAGCAGGCCGCACTGGCCGACTGGCACCCGCTGAAACGGCTCGGCACACCGGAGGACGTCGCGGCGGCCGCCGCGTTCCTCGCGTCCGACGGCGCGGCGTGGATCACCGGCGTGGTCCTCGACGTGGCCGGCGGCGCGGTACTCGTCTAGCTCGTCTGGCTCATTCAGTCCTCGTCCAGCCTTCGTCCAGTGCTCGCCCAGCCTGCGACCAGCCCGCGGCCAGTCAAGGAAAGGAACACCGTCATGGCCATGACCGCATTCCCGGAAAGCACCGCCGCCGCTGGGCGGCGGCAGGCCCGCATCATGCGGGTCGTCAACGTCCCCATGCGCGCCGTTCTGCGGCTGCCGTTCCGGACTCCCCTGTCCGGGAACCTGATGCTGATCTCCTACACGGGGGTGAAGTCGGGCAAGGCATACCTCCAGCCGGTGAGCTACGCCAGGGACGGCGAGACGCTGCTCACGCCGGGTGGCGGCAACTGGACGCGCAACCTCGGCGGGCACCGGGAGATCCGTCTCCGGCTGCGCGGCCGCAGGGTGCCCGCGCACGCCGACCTGGTACGCGACCCGGCTGAGGTGGAGCGACTGCTCGGCGTCATCGCGGCGGGCAACCCGCGCGCGATGCGGTACATACCGATACCGCGCAGGGCCGACGGGCGGCTGGAACCTGACGCCCTGGCCGCCGCCATCGCACACGGCTTCCGCATCGTGCGCTGGCACCTGCACGACCAGCCCGCATAGCGTTCACCGGGGGTCTATTACTACGTCGCGTAGTAGGCAGTTATAGGCTGAGCATCATGGGTGCGAATCAGCACTATCTCTTCGAAGCGCGGCAAATGCAGGCGCTTTCGCTGGCCGTGCACATCCCGCTGGTGTGCTTCGGCATCGCCTTTCCCGTCCTTGTCCTGTTCGCCGAGTGGCGCTACCTGCGGACCGGGGACGACCTGTACCGGGTGCTCGCCCGCCGCTGGTCGCGGATCATGCTGGCGCTGTTCGCGGTCGGTGTCGTCACCGGCACCATCCTGTCCTTCGAGCTCGGGCTGCTGTGGCCGGCCTGGATGCAGAACTTCGGCAACGTCTTCGGTCTCGGGTTCACGCTCGAGGGATTCTCCTTCTTCCTCGAGGCCATCTTCATCGGGATCTATGCCTACGGCTGGGACCGGCTCTCGCCACGCGCGCACTTCCTGTCCGGCATCCCGGTCGCGGTCGCCGGGGTGGCCGGGTCGCTCTTCGTCATCGCGGTGAACGGCTGGATGAACCATCCATCGGGGTTCACGCTTGTCGACGGGCGCGCGACGGACGTGCACCCGTGGCAGGCACTGTTCGCCAACCCGATGTTCTGGAGCGAGTACGTGCACATGTACTTCGCCGCGTACATCGTGTGCGGGTTCCTGCTCGCCGCGGCCTACGCGTCGGCGTTCCTGCGCGGGCGGCACGGCCGCTACGAGCGGACGGCGCTCGGCATCACGCTGTCCGCCGCGTCGGTCGCCGCGCCGCTCCAGGTGATCGTCGGCGACTGGGCGGCCAGGGACGTGGCCACCTACCAGCCGGTCAAGCTCGCCGCGATGGAGGGCCTGGCAAGCACGACCCGCGGCGCGGCGGAGCACCTGCTCGGCTGGTACAACGGGCACGCGGTGGTGTGGGGCGTGGAGATTCCGCGGCTGCTGTCGCTGCTCGCGGCCCACAACCCGAACGCCGTGATCAGGGGCCTGAACATCGTGCCGCTCGCCGACCAGCCGCCGGTCAACGTGGTGCGGCTGTCGTTCCAGACGATGGTCGGCATCGGGACGCTGCTCGCGCTGCTCGGCCTGGTGTACCTGTTCCTGCGCTTCCGGCGCCGCGGCATGCCCCGGCTCTTGCTGTGGGCGGTCGTCGCCGCCGGGCCGCTGTCGGTGGTCGCGCTGATCACCGGCTGGATCACCACTGAGGTCGGCCGCCAGCCATGGATCGTCTACGACGTGATGCGGGTGTCCCAGGCGGTCACCGGGGCGAGCGCGATCCCCGTCGGCTACGGCGCGCTGACCGCGGTGTACCTGATCCTGGCCGTGATCGTGTACGCGATCCTGCGGCGGCTCGCCCGGGTGCCGCTGCCTGCCGTGCCCGCCACGCCCGCTACGGAGGCGAACGATGGCTTACGTTCCCGTCGCCTTCATGCTGGCCGGCATGGCGGCGTACACCGTGCTGGCCGGCGCCGACTTCGGCGCAGGGCTGTGGTCGCTGCTCGCCACCGGACGGCGCGGCGAGCCTTCCGCCGCGCGGATACGCGATCAGGCGAGGCACGCCATGGGGCCGGTCTGGGAGGCCAACCACGTCTGGCTGATCTTCGTGCTCGTCGTGTGCTGGACGGCCTACCCGGTGGCCTTCGGCTCGATCACCTCCACGCTGGCGGCTCCCTTGATGATCGCCGCGGTCGGCATCATCTTCCGCGGCGCCGCGTACGCGCTGCGCGGGCAGGGCGCCTCCCGCGCGGCGGAGAACCTGTTCGCAGTGTCGTCGGTGCTCACACCATTCGCGCTCGGCACGGCGGTCGGCGCGATCGCCACCGGCCGGGTCCCGGTGGGCAACGCCCTCGGCAACGAGGTCACCGCGTGGCTGAATCCGCCGTCGGTGCTGATCGGCGCGCTGGCCGTCGTGTTCTCCGGATACCTGGCTGCCGTCTACCTGGCCGCCGACTCGGTGCGCTACGGGGAGCCGGACCTCGCCGATGCCTTCAGGCAGCGCGCGCTGCTCGCCGGGCTGGTGTCGGGTGCGCTGGCCCTCGCCGGGCTGCTGGTGATGCGCGGGTCGGGGCTCGACCTGACGCACGGCGCGGCGCTTGTCCTTGTCTGCGTGTCGGGCGCCGCCGGGCTCGTCACGCTCGCGCTTTGCCGACGGTCGAAGTTCTCGCTGGCCAGGCTGACGGCCGCGCTCGCCGTCGCCGCGGTGGTGGCCGGCTGGGCGGCGGCACAGGCGCCGCGCTTCCTGCCGGGCATGACCGTGACGCAGGCGGCCACGGGCCGGTCCACCCTGGTCGCCCTGATCATCAGCGTCGCGTGCGGTTCGGTGATCCTGATCCCGTCGCTCGTCCTGCTGTTCACGCTGTTCCTGCGCGGCCGCCTCGACACCCCCGAGTCGCACGCGCCCAGCGAGTCACCCACCGCATCTCCCGGCGCGCCGACCACACCGGACCTGGCCGAGGGTGCTCGCGAGGGGGGACGGGTCCCACCGCACGCACGCGAGTGGGCCGGGGCCGCCGTGGCGGGGCTGCTGATCGGAGCGGTGCTGTTGGTGTTCACCGATGCGACCTGGACGCACGCGGTCGGAGTGGCGGGACTCCTGTTGTGTGCCATCGGGGTCTTCACCCTGACCGCCACGTCGTCCGACGGCTGAGCACTGTTTCCCGTCCAGCCCCTCACCTTTGCATAGCTGGCGCGCGGACATATGCCACCAATCGGACACGAAAGTGGGCGCCAGCTATGCAAAGAGGCGCCGCGCCTTCCACTTTGCTTAACCGGGCGTGGGACATAAGCCGCTAATCGGGCGTGATCATGGTCCGCTGGTAAGCAAAGTGGGCAATTGTGGTCGCCGGGTATGCAAAGAGTGGGATGGGCTCGGGATGGAGCGAGTCGTCAGGATCTTGAAGTATCGCGGGTGGCTTCGCCGGCCGGCCGCAGGTGCCTGGTCCGGCCGGCGAAGCCACGCCCCCGTTCGGGATGAGCTTTCTTGATCTTCAGGATTTGAGGGTCAGGCGACCGCGGGACATCACGGCGACCCGCTGGGCGCGGCGGGTGACCGCGCCGTCGTGGCTGACCAGGATGAGGGTGAGGCCGCGCTCGCGCCACAGCTTCTCCATCAGCGCGATGATCTCGTCGCGGGTTTCCTCGTCCAGGTTGCCTGTCGGCTCGTCGGCGAGCAGCACCTTCGGCTCCTTGACCAGGGCGCGGGCGATCGCGACGCGCTGTTGCTGCCCGCCAGATAGTTGAGAAGGGAGATGCCCCGCGCGGTCGGCCAGGCCCACGCTGTCCAGCGCACTGGTCACCCGGCGATGCCGGACGGCCGGGCTGCCGCCGAGCGGGACAAGCGCGGTCTCCACGTTCTCGTGCGCGGACAGGGTGGGGATCAGGTTGAAGGTCTGGAAGATGAAACCGATCGCGGTGGCGCGCAGCCTGCTCAGCGCGGCGTCCGGGAGCCTGCCGAGGTCGTGGCCGTCAAGCCGCACCTGACCCGTGGTCGGCCTGTCCAGGCCGCCGAGCAGGTTGAGCAGCGTCGACTTGCCGTGCCCGGTGCGGCCCCTGATCGCGATCCACTCGCCGTCTTCGATGGTCAGGTCGACGCCGTCGACGGCGGGCACCATCGCCGGGCCGCGGCGGTACACCTTGGACACGCCTGCCAGTTCGTACATCGTGCTCACCCCACCTTGGAGAGTGCGTCGGCAGGGCGCAGCCTGCCGATCCGCCAGCTGCCGAATACCCCGGCGAGCAGGCCGCCCGCCAGGGCGAGTGCCACGGCGACGATGATCGCCGTTCCGCCGACCGACGCGATCATCGGCACGGACACCGTGTGGCTGCTCGTCGGGTCGACCGCGCCGTTCGGCGTCATCATGCGCAGCCCCGTCGCCTGGGTCAGCGTCGCCGACAGGGACGGCGCGATCGCGTTGATGGTCGCCGCCCCCGCGTAGCCGAGACCGATGCCGAGCGCGGCGCCGAGCACGCCGACCGCGATGGACTCCCCCATGACCTGGGCGATGATCCGGCGGCCGCGCCAGCCGAGCGCCTTGAGGGTGCCGAACTCGCGCACCCGGCGCGCGACGGCCGCCATCGTCAGCAGCACGGCGACGGCGAACGCGGCGATCAGCACCAGGACGGACAGCCACTTGCCGAGATCGTCGGCGAGCCGGGCGGCGGACGTTACCGAGCCGCTGACCTGGCTGGCCAGGCTGCTCGGGGTGGTGATCGTGGCGCTCGGCAGCAGCTTGGCGATCTCCTTCTGCACCGCGTCGATGGCGGTGCCGCTCGACGCGGTCACGTAGATCGTGTTGACCTCATTCGTGAGGCTCTTACCTGCCGGGCCGTTTGTGGCGACAGCCTGGGCACGGGTCAGCGGAATGTAGACGTTCGGCGGGCCGCTCGCCTCGGGCTGGGTGACGATGCCGATGATGGTGAACTTGACGCCGCCGATCTTCATCGTGCCGCCGGCCTTGAGGCTGTGCGAGGTCGCGTAGTTCTTGTCGACCAGGGCGACGTTGGCCTTCGCGTCGGCGGACGTGAAGCCGCGCCCGGAGGTGAGCACTGCCTCGCTGAGCGGGCCGAGCTTCTGGTGGGCAAGGTCGGTGCCGTCCACGGTGAACGAGACTGGCTGCGCCATGGTCTGCGACACCGTGGTCTGGTTGTCGGTGAGCAGCAGGCCGCCGGCCGCGGCGGACACGTCGCGCAGCGCCCTGATCTTGGCGACCTCCGACTGGCTGATCGGCCCGTTGGCGGTGCCGACCAGGTTGTCGATCGTGTAGCCGTTCTTGAGCGAGTGGCATTTGCCGTTGACGCACATCTGGGCACCGTTCGGTCCCATCATGATGCCTATCCGGACGCCACCGCCGCTGCCGCTCTTGCTTGTCGGGCCCTGTGCGGACGGCGGCTTTCCGGTCACGGTGATGTCGGTGCCGACGCCGTAGAGGCCCTTAAGCACGCCTGCCTGCGCGTTCCTGACGCCGGCCGAGGCGGCGGTCACGGTGAGCACCAGGCCCACGCCGATGGCGAGGCCTAGCGCGATGAAGACCGATTGCCGCATCCGGCGGCGCAGTTCCCTGAAGAGATACGTGAAGTAGAACATGCCGCCTGTTGTAGGGCGGTGCCGGTTGCGCGGCGGTGACGCGAGGTGCGGGCTGGCGCCGCACCTCGGGGTCGCAGGGGTCGTCCCCGCCGGGAGATGAACGCGTAACCGTGGTGCAACCGGCGGGCGGGCAGGCTGGCGTCTCGCGGAGGTGAGGCGCTGATGCCAGCGGCAGACGATGAATTTGACCAGCTCGATGACCAGCGGAACCTCGACGACGAGCGGTTCGTTGGCGAGGACGACCTGGATGACGACGAGCCCGATGACGGACGGGGGTGGGCCTGGCCGGCGGGCGGGTACCCGCCACCGCCGCCTTCCGGTCTGCGCCGCCGTCCTGTGGTGCTGATCGTGACCGCGGTGGTCGCGGCGGCGGCCGGGTTCGGCGTCGTCGCGGCCGCCATGCACGACGTGACGGGGAGCCCGGCCACGGCCAGCGCGACGCCGGACAACGGCTCCTCGGGGACCGGGTCGCTTGGCACTGGTTCGCCGGGGGGCGGGCAGTCGCTGCTCCCGCCGCAGTCGGGCGGCGGATCGATCCCGACACCCGGTCCCGGTGAGAAGTTGCAGCTTCAGCTCGGCGGGCGGGTCACGGCGGTGAGCGCGGCCTCGATCACGGTCGGCGCGGGCGGCCAGTCGGTCACCGCGATCGTGACCAGGGCAACCAAGGTCAGCGGCAAGGTTTCGAGCATCGCGGGCATCAAGGTCGGCGACATGGTGTCCGCGACGATCACCGGCACCGACGGCAAGCTGACCGCCGACACCATCCAGGATCCCGCCAGCATGCCCTGAGCTGACGCTCAGCGACGCGGAGTTGCATGAGCTGTATCTTCGCCCACGCCCAGCAGGGAGACCGACGATGCGGGTGCTCGTGATCGAAGACGACGCTGAGCTCGCGACGGCGATCGCCGCCGGGCTCCGGCTGGAGGGCCTCGCGGTGGACACGGCGCTCGACGGCGACGCCGGTCTTGAGCGTGCCCTGGTCAACGACTACGACGTGGTTGTGCTCGACAGAGACCTGCCGGGCACGCACGGCGACGAGGTGTGCGGGCAGCTAGCCGGGGCGGCGAGAGCCGGCATCCTGATGCTGACCGCGTCCGGCACGGTCGAGGACCGGGTGGCCGGGCTCGGCCGCGGCGCGGACGACTACCTGCCCAAGCCGTTCGCCTTCGCCGAGCTTGTCGCCAGGATCCGGGCGCTTGCCCGCCGGTCACATCCGGCGGTGCCGCCGGTGCTTGCGGCCAAGGGCATCACGCTCGACCCGGCCAGGCGCGTTGCGGTCAGGGACGGGCGGCCGCTCGACCTCGGGCCCAAGGAACTGGCACTGCTCGAACTGCTGATGGCGGCCAACGGCCGGGTTGTTTCCGCCGAGGAACTGCTTGAGCGGGCCTGGGACGAGATGGCCGACCCGTTCAGCACCTCCGTGAAGGTCACCGTCAGCCGGCTGCGCCGCAAGCTCGGCGAGCCGCCGGCGATCGAGACGGTCGCGCAGGCGGGATACCGGATATGAGCATCCCGGTGGAGCGGCAATGACCCGCGGCAGCGTACGGCTCCGGCTGACCCTGCTGTTCGCCAGCCTGTTCCTCGCGGCGGGAGCCGGGCTTGTCGGCATCACCTACGCGCTGGTCAGCCACGCCACGAACGGCATCATCGTGGCGCGGTCCAACGGCACGACGATAGAGGAGCCAGCGGCTTCCGGCGTGCCGACGGGGGCCGACGGGTCGGGGTCGCTCGGGTCCGGGTCGCTCGGGTCCGGAACCCTCGGGCTTGGCACTTCGGGGGGGTCGGGGACGGAGGTGACCCTGCCCAGCGGGTTCCCCGATCCAGGGAAGGAGCTCAACGCCGCGACGACCCAGTACGCGAGCGAAACGCGCAGCGCGGAGAACGAGGCGCTGCTGCTCTACTCGGGCATCGCGCTCGGGATCATGCTGGTGGTCTCGGCGGTGCTCGGCTGGTTCGCGGCCGGGCGCGCGCTGCGCCCGCTGCGCCGTATCACCGCCGCGGCCAGGCGAATCTCCGTGACGAACCTGCACGAGCGGCTGGCACTCGCCGGGCCTGAGGACGACGTGCGGGAGCTGGCCGACATGATCGACAGCCTGTTCGCCAGGCTCGACGCGTCGCTGCAGGCGCAGCGGCAGTTCGTCGCCAACGCCTCACACGAGCTCCGCACCCCGCTTGCCAGGTCACGCACATTGCTCGAGGTGGCGCTGCGCGATCCTGGCGCCACGCCGGACTCGCTCCGCGCCGCCTGCGAGCGGGCTATCGCCGCCGGAGCGGAGCAGGAGCGGCTGATCGAGGCGCTGCTCATCCTGGCCCGCGGTCAGCGCGGCCTGGCCAGCCGCGAGCCGCTCGACCTGGCCGCGATCACCCGCGACGTGCTCGCGGCGCGGGGTGCGGAGATCACCGCGCGCGGTCTCGACGTCCGGGTGGAACTGGCGCCCGCGCTGCTCGCGGGTGACGCCGCGCTCGCCGAGCGCGCGATCGCCAACCTCATCGACAACGCGTTCCTGCACAACGTGCCCGGCGGCGCGGTCTGGATCAGCGTTGAGTCGGACGGCGGCCGGGCGGTGCTCACCATCGGCAACACCGGGCCGGAGATCGGCACCGACGAGGTCGTACGGCTGCTGCTGCCGTTCCAGCGGGGCGGGTCGGCCGGATCGTCGCGGACGCGGTCCAGGTCGCGGGCGGGGGGTGACGACGGGCTCGGGCTCGGCCTGTCCATCGTCGCGGCGATCGCCGCGGCGCACGAGGCGGGATTCGGCATCACGCCGCGGCTCGACGGCGGGGGGCTCACCGCGCGGCTTGCCTTCCCGCCCGTGTCCGGGCCCTCGCTGGCCTCCGTCACCCAGGCCGAACTTACCGTGAAATGACCGAAATGCCCGGACGGATCGGCTGGTCGTCCCTCCGGTGCACGGTGTGCGACGCTTGGGGCATGAGCGATGCGCCGCACGTGCGGGATCTGCCGGTGGGGATCGGTGCGACGGGGCACCGGCGCGAGGCGGACTCGATGGGCATGATCGACGTGCCTGCCGACCGGTACTGGGGCGCGCAGACCCAGCGGTCACTGCTGCACTTCGGCGACATCGGCCCTGAGCCGGTGCCGCGCGCGGTGTACCACGCCTTCGGGCACGTGAAGAAGGCGGCCGCGCTGGCGAACGGCGCCGCGGGGCGGATGCCTGACTGGATGGCGTCGCTGATCGCGCGGGTCTGCGACGAGGTCATCGACGGCGAGCTCGACGAGCATTTCCCGCTGCGGGTCTGGCAGACCGGCTCAGGCACCCAGTCGAACATGAACGTCAACGAGGTGATCGCCAACCGGTGCATCCAGCTGGCGGGCGGGGTCATCGGAGCCAAGTCGCCGGTGCACCCCAACGATCACGTCAACATGGGACAGTCGTCCAATGACACGTTCCCGACGGCCATGCACGTCGCCGCGGTGCGGGCGGTCGCCGAGTCGGTGGTCCCGTCGGTGACCGCACTGCGCGACACCTTCGCAGCCAAGGCCGATCAGTGGCGGGACGTGGTCAAGATCGGGCGGACGCACCTGGAGGACGCGGTGCCGCTCACCGTCGGGCAGGAGTGGTCGGGCTACGCGCGGCAGCTGACCCAGGCGCTGTCCGGACTGGAACGCGCCTGCGCGGACCTCTACGAGCTGGCCGCGGGCGGCACCGCGGTGGGCACCGGGCTCAACGCGCCGCCCGGGTTCGGCGCGGAGGTGGCGGCGCGGATCGCGGAGTCGACCGGGCACCCGTTCGTGACCGCGCCGAACAAGTTCGCGGCGCTCGCCGCCTCCGACGCCATTGCGGCGGCCTCCGCTGGGCTGCGCGGCCTCGCCGTGCCGCTCGCCAAGATCGCCAACGACATCCGGTGGCTCGGCTCGGGGCCACGTGCCGGGCTCGGTGAGCTGGTGCTGCCCGCCAACGAGCCGGGATCCTCGATCATGCCCGGCAAGGTCAACCCGACCCAGTGCGAGGCGATGCTCATGGTCTGCGCCCAGGTGCTCGGCAACGACACGACAGTCGCCTTCGCCGCCGCGCAGGGGAACCTGGAGCTGAACACGATGCGGCCGGTGATGATCGCGAACTTCCTGCAGTCGGCGGGACTGCTGGCCGGCGCGTGCAAGACGTTCCGCGAGTTCTGCGTCGAGGGCGCGGCGCTCAACACCGCGCGCATCGCCGAGCACGTCGACCGCTCGCTGATGCTCGTCACGGCGCTGTCGCCGGTCATCGGCTACGACAAGGCCGCCGAGATCGCGCACAAGGCCGACCACGACGGCTCGACGCTGCGCGAGGCCGCCCTGGCGCTCGGCCATATCTCGGCGGCGGACTTCGACCGCGTCATCGACCCCGCGGTGATGATCGGCGACACAGGGATGATTGGCGACCCGCGGAACTGGTAGTCGACTCTCCGGCGAGGGAACGCCACCGCCGCGGTAAGCGCGGCGGGGCCGTAACGTTGGGCGCGCAACGGTGACTTAACGGTGGAAATGACTCCCGCGGAGGTGCGCATGGCGAGTGACAGCTACGACGTGATCGTGATCGGCGCCGGGCCCACCGGGGAGAATGCCGCCGGCCGGGCGGTGCGGGGCGGCCTGACAGCGCTGATCGTCGAGTCGGAGCTCGTCGGCGGCGAATGCTCGTACTGGGCATGCATGCCGAGCAAGGCGCTGCTGCGCCCGGTCGGCGCGGTGGCCGAGGCGGCGGCGGTGCGCGGTGTCACGGGGGCACGGCTCGAGCCCGCCGAGGTGCTCAAGCGGCGCGATTCCTTCGCCCATGACTGGAAGGACGACGGGCAGGTCAAGTGGCTCGACGGAGCCGGGATCGACCTGCTGCGCGGACACGCGCGGCTGGCCGGCGAGCGGCAGGTCTCCGTCGGCGGCGCCACGATCACCGCCCGGCACGCGGTGGTCATCGCCACCGGAACCGGAGCGGTCGTGCCGCCGGCGCTGCGCGGTGTGCGGCCGTGGACCAGCCGGGAGGCGACGAGCGCGACGACAGTGCCCGGGCGGCTCGCGATCGTCGGCGGCGGCGTGGTCGGCGTGGAGATGGCCGCCGCCTGGTCGGCGCTCGGCTCGCAAGTCACGCTGATCTCCCGTGGCGGGCTGCTCGACCGGGTCCCCGCGTTCGCTGGCGAACTCGTCGCCGCCGGGCTGCGCCACGCCGGCGTGGACGTCCGCACCGGGGTGAACGTGACCGCGGCGACCAGGGCGGGCGACGGCGGGCCCGTCACGCTGACCCTGGACGACGGGACAACAGCCGAGGCCGACGAGGTGCTGTGCTCGGTCGGCCGCTACCCGAAGACCGGCGACATCGGGCTCTCGGCGGTCGGTCTTGAGGACGGGTCGTGGCTCGAGGTCGACGACACCATGCGGGTCGCCGCCGTCCCCGGCGGCTGGCTGTACGCGGCGGGAGACGTGAATCACCTGGCGCTGCTCACCCACATGGGCAAATACCAGGCACGGATCTGCGGCGACGCCATCGCCGCGCGCGCCGCGGGGCGGGAGCCCGCGGTGCGCGACATCGCGAGCAAGACCCGGGTGCCGCAAGTCGTCTTCACGATCCCCGAGGTCGCCGCGGTCGGCGTCACGGCCGCGCAGGCCGAGGCCGCCGGGATGCAGGTCCGCGTCGTGGAGTACGAGATCGGGAACGTGGCGGGCGCCGGCCTGTTCGCCGACGACTACCGCGGCCACGCGCAGCTCGTCGTCGACGAGGACCGCCAGGTCATCGTCGGGCTGACCCTGGCGGGCCCCGGTGTCGGCGAGATGATCCACGCGGCGACCATCGCCGTGGTCGGCGAGGTGCCACTGAGCCGGCTGTGGCACGCGGTGCCCTCGTACCCCACGATGAGCGAGTTGTGGCTGCGGCTGCTTGAGACCTATGGTCTCTAGTTGGATACCGGCTGTGTCCGGAAAATTACTCAGAAAATTCTTCGCAAACGATGTAACGCGCTCCGCGGGTGCGGCGTTTCGTACTCGGGCTTTCCCCCGCTTTGGGGTCCCCGGATGCCCCCCCGTCCGGGGACTCCATCAACGGGTTCCGGCGCGCGGACCCCAAGGGCGGAGCCTGAGTTAATCCGTCGTCGGCCGCGGCTCGCCATCAGCCGCGGCCGATGAACGGAACCGTTCACCTCGCGGGGGGAACGCACACCCGCCCCCCGGTAAAGCTCGTAAGCCCCGGCCGATGAACGGCATCGTGGTCGCGGTGATGGTGAGGAACTGGACGTTCGCGTCGAGTGGCAGTCCGGCCATGAAAACCACCGCGCCGGCCGCGAGCCGAGGGTCGAACGTGGGTTCCTTCTTGACCGAGCCGTCCGCCTGCGGCGCGCCGGCCGCGATCCACTCAGTCATCTCCGTGTTGGCGTTGCCGATGTCGATCTGCCCGCAGGCGATGTTGTACGGCCGGCCGTCGAGGGCGACCGACTTGGTGAGGCCGGTGATCGCGTGCTTGGTCACTGTGTAGCCGACCGAGCGCGGCCGCGGCGCGTGCGCCGAGATCGACCCGTTGTTGATGATCCGGCCGCCCTGCGGGCGCTGGGCCTTCATCAGCCGCACCGCGTGATGCGCGCACAGGTACGAGCCGGTGAGGTTGGTGGCGACGATGGACTGCCAGCCCGCCGGGTCGAGTTCGTCCACGGCCCCGGCGGGCGCGCCGGTGCCCGCGTTGTTTACTAGCAGGTCGAGCCGTCCGAACCGGTCGGACACCGTGTCGAACAGCGCCGCGACGGAGGCGGCGTCACCGACGTCGGTCGGCACCGGGACCACCGAGCCGGCCGCGGCCAGGGCCGCCGTCTCTTCGAGGGGGGGCAGACGGCGCCCGGCCGCGGCCACCCGCCAGCCCTTTTCCGCCAGCGCGATCGTGATCAGCCGCCCGAGCCCGGAGCCCGCCCCGGTGACGACGGCCGCCTTCTCAGCGCGCGTCACTTGCCGGTGAAGCTGGCCGGCCGCTTCTCCAGGAACGCCGCGATGCCCTCGGCGAAGTCCTTTGTGTGCGTCATCTCGCCCTGGAGTTTCGCCTCTAGGGCCAGGTGCTCGGCCATCCGCGCGTACATCCAGTGGTTCAGTTCCCGCTTGGAGCCCGCATACGACTGGGTCGGGCCGTTGCTCAGCCGGGTGAGCAGCGCCTCGGCGTTGTTCTCGAACTCATCGTCCGGCCAGGCCGTGTTGATGAGGCCGATGTCCGCCGCCTTCTGCGCCGGGACACGCTCGCCGAGCATCGCCATCTCCGCGGCGCGAGCGAAGCCGATGCGCGCGGGGACGAACAGCGAACTGCCGGCATCGGGAACCAGGCCGATGTTGACGAAGGCGAGCAGGAAGTACGCCGACTCCTTCGCCACCACCAGGTCGGCCGAGAGCGCCAGCGACACGCCGGCCCCCGCCGCGGGGCCGTTCACCGCGCTGATCACCGGCTTGGGCATCTCGCGGATCAGCGTCACGATGGGGTGGTACCAGTGGATCAGGATCTCGTCGGTGTCGAAGTGGCCGCCGTCGGCGGGCACGGCGTCCTTCAGGTCAGCGCCGGTGCAGAACGCGCGGCCCGCCCCCGTCAGCATGACCGCCCGGACACTGTCGTCGTCCGCGAGGTCGCGGAGCACGTCAAGCAGGTCGCGGGACATCGTGCTTGACCAGGCGTTCATCCGCTCGGGCCGGTTCAGGATGATTTTGGCTGCCGCGCCCGTCCGGTACAACTCGACGGTCTCGAGGCGGCGTGCTGGCTCTTCGCTCACGAGCCTCAATGTAGCGCGGGGGCGAGGCGAGGCGAAGACATGAACCCGTTCGGAATCCTGCCTGTCGATCGTTGTCTGCCGGGGCCACCATATGGGAAGGATCTAGAGATTCCCCAGTCAGGGGTTGGACAAGGGGGCTGCATGCCTGACAAATCGGGCAGAGGCGGGAGTGTTCCTGTTAGGCGCAAGCTGTCGAAGGAGCACTACGCGGCCGAGCTGTACCGGCTCCAGGCGGAGCTGGTGAAGATGCAGGAGTGGGTGCGGGCGTCCGGCTCGCGGATCGTGGTGGTGTTCGAGGGGCGTGACGCGGCGGGCAAGGGCGGCACGATCCGGCGGGTCACCGAGTACCTGAACCCCCGGTTCGCGCGGATCGCCGCGCTGGACAAGCCGACCGAGCGGGAGGCCACCCAGTGGTATTTCCAGCGGTACACCGCGCAGCTGCCGGCGGCGGGCGAGATCGTGCTGTTCGACCGGTCCTGGTACAACCGGGCAGGCGTGGAGCACGTGATGGGCTTCTGCACCAAGGACGAGTACCACCGGTTCATGCACCAGTGCCCGATCTGGGAGCGGATGCTCGTGGAGGACGGCATCCTGCTGCGCAAGTACTGGTTCTCTATCAGCGACACCGAGCAGCAGGCGCGGTTCGAGTCGCGGCTCAACGACCCGATGCGGCGGTGGAAGCTCTCCCCCATGGACCTGGAGTCGATCAGCCGCTGGGAGGACTACTCCCGGGCGAAAGACGACATGCTGATGCTCACCGACATCCCCGAGGCGCCCTGGTACGTGGTCGATTCCGACGACAAGCGGCGGTCGCGGATCAACATGATCGCGCACCTGCTGTCCACCGTCCCGTACACCGACGTGCCGGAGCCGAAGCTGCGGCTGCCGCGCCGCCCGGAGCCGACCGGGTACAAGCGCACGGCGCGCGAAATGCAGACCTTCGTGCCTGATCACGCGGCAAGCCTGGCCTGAGAAATTCTCGTTGCACGTGCACCGCAGGTGATGCGGCAGACTTGTTGGGGTGAGCAATGGGGAGTTGCGGCAGCGTGCCGCGGAACTGGGCGTTTCCGTCAGCTACTGGGACTGGCACGGGCGCGAGGTGGCGGTATCCGACGAAACGCTCGAGGCGATCGTCTCCTGCCTGGAACAGGTGCCTTCCACGGTCGCTGACGAGGGCGATTCCGCCGCTGCCGAGGCTGTCGCGCCTGGTCCGGGCGAGCGGTCGTGGGGGTTCGCCGTCCAGCTCTACTCGCTCCGCTCCCGCGCCTCCTGGGGTCACGGCGACCTGCGGGACCTCGCCGAACTGGCCGCCTGGTCGGCCCGCGAGCTCGGCGCCGGGTTCGTGCTGATCAACCCGCTGCACGCCGTCGAGCCGCTGCCCCCGGTCAGCGCCTCCCCCTACCTGCCGATGAGCCGTCGCTGGGTGTCACCCCTCTACCTCCGCATCGAGGACATTCCCGAGTACCAGGAACTGACTTATCCCGAACGGATGCGGCTGACCCAGCTCTCCGCGCCGCTTCGTGCCGCGTCGGGTACGGCCGCCCAGATCGACAGGGACACCGTGTGGAGCGCCAAGCGGGAGGCGCTCGAAATGCTGCGCAAGGTGCACCTGTCCGACCAGCGGCAGGCGGCGCTCGAGGCGTTCCGTGCCAGGCACGGGCGCGCCCTGAAGGACTGGGCCGCCTGGTGCGCGCTCGCCGAGGTGCACGGCCCCGACTACCGGACCTGGCCCGCGCGGCTGCGCGACCCGCACTCGGTGGCCGTCGCCACGGAACTGGGCGGCGGCGACCTCGCCGCGCAGGCCGAGTTCCACACCTGGGTGCAGTGGCTGGTCGCCGAGCAGGCAACCGCCGCGCAGGCCGCGGCGCGCGACGCAGGCATGAGCATCGGCATCATCGCCGACCTGGCGATCGGCGCCCACCCGGGCGGCGCGGACGCGTGGGCCATGCGGGACAGCTATGCGCAAGGTTTCACCGTCGGCGCGCCGCCAGACGCGTTCAACCAGCGCGGCCAGGACTGGGGGCTGCCGCCGATGCACCCGCGCGCGCTCGCCGCCGCCTCGTACCGGCCGCTCGCCGACCTCGTCGGCGCGAGCCTCGCGCTCGGCGGCGGACTGCGCATCGACCACGTCATGGGACTGTCCCGGCTGTGGTGGATTCCCGCCGGCGCTCAGCCGACCGAGGGCGCCTACGTCTACTACGACGCGGCGGGCACGCTCGGCACGCTCGCCGCCACGGCCGCCGGGTCCGGCTCCGTGGTGGTCGGCGAGGACCTCGGCACCGTCGAGCCGTGGCTGCGGGATGCGCTCGCCGACCGGGGCGTGCTCGGCACGCAGCTGCTGTGGTTCGAGCGCGGCTGGTCGAATGAGCCGCTCGCGCCGCAGTGGTGGCGGCGCAACAGCATGGTCACCGTCTCCACGCACGACCTGCCGCCCGCCGCCGCGTTCCTCTCCGGCTCCCAGGTGACCGACCGCCTCGCCCTCGGCCTGCTCACCCGCCCGGAAGAAGAGGAACGAGCCGAGGCCGCCCGCATGGTCGACGACTGGATCGCCGCCCTGGCCGCACAGGGCCTGCTCGACCCGGACCGCCGCCCCACCGCCGACGAGTTCACGGTCGCCCTGTACGCCTACCTGGCGAAGACACCCGCGCTGCTCATCGGCGTCAACCTGGCCGAGGCGGCGGGCGAGACCCGCTCCCAGAACATGCCAGGCACCTCCACCGAATACCCCAACTGGAAGCTCCCCCTCTGCGGCCCCGACGGCACCCCGGTGCTGCTCGAAGACCTGCCAGCAAACGCGCGCGTCCGCGCCGTAGCGCAAGCGGCCGCCACCCCCACCCCCTAAGGCTCGCGGCAGCACCAAGAAGAGCCATATCAAGGCCGCATAAATGCGGCAGCCCCGGACAGTGTCACCGACCATGACTCGTGGCGCGTCAGCCTTGGATCGCAGGCCGAAGGCCGTCAGCGCTGCCGTGTGCTATCTATGGCACTCCGACAGACGGGCCACGGGGGAGATTTCCTCGCGGCCTTCCGAAGGAGCGCCGCGAGAAATCTTCCCCCGCGGCCCAACATGGCTAGTTCTTCGACTTTGAACTTCGCCCCCCAGACACTCCGCGGACGGCCAACCGTGGAAGGATCGAACAACGTAACCACCGAGACACAGTCAGATCCAGAACGAGGGGAGCCAAGCATGCCAACTCCGCTGCGGGAGCGGAAGGCGTGGCAGGCGCTCGAGCGCCATTACGCGGAGATCTCCGGGTCACACCTGCGCGACCTGTTCGCGGCCGACCCCGGGCGGGGCGAGCGGCTGACCGCCGAGGCCGTGGGCATCTACCTGGACTACTCCAAGAACCGCGTCACCGACGAGACAATGGCGCTGCTCATCGAACTCGCCGAGGAGTCGGGGCTGCCGGCACGGCGGGACGCGATGTTCCGCGGCGAGCACATCAACGTGTCCGAGGACCGGGCGGTGCTGCACACGGCGCTGCGGCTGCCCGAGACAGCGTCGCTCACGGTCGACGGGCAGGACGTGGTGGCGGACGTGCACGCCGTGCTCAAGCGCATGCGGGACTTCGCGGATCGCGTCCGTTCCGGCGAGTTCAAGGGTTTCACTGGCAAGCCGATAAAGAACGTGATCAACATCGGCATCGGGGGATCCGACCTCGGTCCTGTCATGGCGTACGAGGCGCTCAAGTATTACTGCACGCGTGAAATGACATTCCGTTTCGTATCCAACGTCGATTCCACCGACTTCGTCGAGGCGGTCAGAGACCTCGCGCCGGAGGAGACCCTCTTCATCATCTCCTCCAAGACGTTCGGCACCCTGGAGACGCTGGCGAACGCGACGTCCGCGCGGAACTGGATCGTGTCCGCGCTCGGGTCCGCGGACGCCGTCGCGAACCACTTCGTGGCCGTTTCCACCAACGCGAAGCGGGTGTCGGACTTCGGGATCGACACGGCGAACATGTTCGGGTTCTGGGACTGGGTCGGCGGGCGCTACTCGATGGACTCCGCGATCGGGCTGTCCAACATGATCGCGCTCGGTCCCGGCCAGTTCGATGAGCTGCTCGCCGGGTTCCACGACATGGACGAGCACTTCCGCACCGCGCCGCTCGCCTCGAACCTGCCGGTGCTGCTCGGCGTGCTCGCCGTCTGGTACCGGGACTTCTTCGGCTGCCAGACCGTCGGCGTCATGCCGTACGAGCAGTACCTCAAGCGGTTCCCCGCCTACCTGCAGCAGCTCACCATGGAGTCCAACGGAAAGCACGTGACGCTCTCCGGCCAGCAGGTGGACTACGACACGGGGGCGGTGTACTGGGGCGAGCCAGGCACCAACGGGCAGCACTCGTTCTACCAGCTCATCCACCAGGGGACGGTGCTGATCCCGGTCGACCTGATCGGGTTCGCGCGGACGCTGAACCCGCTCGGGGACCACCACGACCTGCTGTCGTCGAATGTGTTCGCGCAGGCCGCCGCCCTCGCGTTCGGTAAAACCGAGGCCGAGGTGCGGGCTGAGGGCACGGCTGAGGCTGTCGTGCCGCACCGCGTGTTCGAGGGCAACCGGCCGACGAACACGCTGCTGTGCGACGTGCTGACGCCGCGGCTGCTCGGCTCGTTGATCGCGCTGTACGAGCACTCGGTGTTCGTGCAGGGGACCATCTGGGAGATCGACTCGTTCGACCAGTGGGGCGTCGAGCTCGGCAAGGTGCTCGCGCAGCAGATCATCCCCGAGCTGACCGCGCAGGCCGAGCCCTCGCTGACGCACGACTCTTCCACTAATGCGCTGATCAGGCGCTACCGTTCGCTTAAGGGGGCGTGAGGAATCGCCATGGCAACTGACAATCCCATGCAGCTCGGCATGATCGGGCTCGGCCGGATGGGGGCCAACCTGGTCCGCCGGCTGATGCGCGACGGCCACCAGTGCGTGGCCTACGACGTGAACGCGGAAGCGGTCAAGGCTCTCGAGGCGGAGGGTGCCATCGGCACGTCTTCGCTTGCGGAGTTCGTGGCCGCGCTGGAGAAGCCGCGCAACGTCTGGATCATGGTGCCGGCCGGCATCGTCGACGCCACGCTCGAGCAGCTTGTGCCGCTGCTCGACGCCGACGACACGATCATCGACGGCGGCAACTCCTACTACCGCGACGACATCACCAGGTCCAAGGCGCTCACCCCGAAGAGGCTGCACTACCTGGACGTCGGCACCTCCGGCGGCGTCTGGGGCCTGGAGCGCGGCTACTGCCTGATGATCGGCGGCGACTCGGCCGCGGTGATGCGGCTCGACCCGATCTTCAGGACGATCGCGCCCGGCGAGGGCATCGTGGAGCCGACCCCTGGCCGTGACCCGGGAACCACCGCGTCGCAGGGATACCTGCACTGCGGTCCGTCCGGTGCCGGGCACTTCGTCAAGATGGTCCACAACGGCATCGAGTACGGCATGATGGCCGCGATCGCCGAGGGCCTGTCGATCATCAAGGGCGCGGGCATCGGCCGGCAGAGCGACGCCACGCACGACGCGGAGACCACGCCGCTGCGCGACCCCGGGGCCTACCAGTACGACATCGACGTCACCGACGTCGCCGAGGTGTGGCGGCGCGGGTCCGTGGTGTCGTCCTGGCTGGTCGACCTCACCGCCGCGGCCCTCGCCAAGTCACCCAACCTGGACGAGTTCGGCGGCCGGGTGTCCGACTCCGGCGAGGGCCGGTGGACCGTGGAGGCCGCGATCGACGAGGGCGTTCCCGCCCCCGTCATCACCGCGTCGCTGTTCCAGCGCTTCGAGTCGCGGGACCTCGGCGTTTTCACCGGAAAGATCCTCTCGGCCATGCGGTCGGAATTCGGCGGGCACGCGGAGAAGAAATGAGCAACGCAGGGTCACAGCAATCCCCCCGGTCCGGACGGCACGGTCACGCCAAGCCGGACCCGCACGTGATCGTCTTGTTCGGCGCCACCGGAGACCTGGCCAAGCGCAAGCTGCTTCCCGGTCTCTACCACCTGTTCGTCGCGGGGCTGCTGCCCGAGGAGTTCCGCGTCATCGGGTCCTCGCCGCAGGAGTTCGCGCTCTCCGACGCCGACTTCCGCGCGCACGCGGAGCAGGCCTGCCAGGATTTCGGCAACTGCAAGCCTGACGGATCGTGGGACTCGTTCGCTTCCCGGCTGTCATTCGGCGCGGCGTCGCCCGACGACCCCGCGCCGCTCGTCACCGCGGTCACGGAGGCGGAGAAGGAGATTGCCAGCGCTGCTTCCAATGGGCGCAAGCGGAACGGGTCGTCGGCCATCGGGCGGCTGTTCCACCTGGCGGTGCCGCCCGCGGCGTTCGGCTCCGTGGTGACGATGCTCGGCTCGTCCGGCCTGGCCAACGAGCACTCGCGGGTGATCATCGAGAAGCCGTTCGGCACCGACCTGGAGTCGTCCAAGAAGCTCAACGACACCGTGCACGCGGTGTTCGACGAGTCGCAGGTGTTCCGCATCGACCACTTCCTCGGCAAGGAATCGGTCGACAACGTGCTCGCCTTCCGGTTCGCCAACGGCCTGTTCGAGCCGGTATGGAACCGCCAGCACATCAGGTACGTGCAGATCGACGTGCCCGAGACGCTCACCGTCGAGCAGCGGGCCGGCTTTTACAACGCGACCGGCGCCTACCGGGACATGGTGGTGACCCACCTGTTCCAGGTGCTCGGCTTCGTCGCAATGGAGCCGCCGACATCGCTCGCCGCCAAGCCGCTGCGCGACGAGAAGAGCAAGGTGTTCGACGCGCTGCGGCACATCGACGTGAAGCACGTGGTGCGCGGTCAGTACGACGGGTACCGGCAGATCGACGGGGTGCCCGCCGATTCCGACACCGAGACGATGATCGCGGTGCGGGCGGAGATCGAGAACTGGCGCTGGCACGGCGTGCCGTTCTTCCTGCGGTCGGGCAAGGCGCTCGCCTCCTCCCGGCAGATCATCACGCTTGGGTTCCACACCCCGCCGGTGCGGATGTTCCGCACTCACCGGTACGACGCGCCGACCGGCCGGGTCAACGAGATCGTCATCGACTTCGCCGACCCCGGGTCGATCGCCATCGAGTTCATGGCCAAGATGCCCGGACCGGAGATGACGCTCGGGTCGTCGAAGATGACCTTCAGGTACGAGGACTCATTCGCCGCGTCCAACGCGCTCGAGGGATACGAGCGGCTGATCCTGCTCGCCATGCTCGGCGACCAGTCGCTGTTCACCAGGGCGGACGGCATCGACCGGGTGTGGGAGATCTCGCAGCCGCTCATCGACAACCCGCCGCCGGTCGAGCCGTACGCACGCGGCTCGTGGGGGCCGGCGTCGGTCGAGAAGCTCATCGCGCCGTACAAGTGGTACCTGCGGTAGCGGCCTCGCTGCTGCAGCGCTGATTCGCCTGCCGGCCGCCAGGTTTTCCTGGCGGCCGGCAGGCGTTACCGGCGCTTGCGCTAACAGCCGCTGCCCACTGACCAGTGTCCGGTCGAGATGTTGGCCTGCAGCGCCTTCGTCTGAGAGGAGCCGGGGAGCTCCACGGTGGATCCTGTCGAGCCAGGGCCGGTGAAGGCCACGCCCCAGATGGGATAGCAGGCTCCCGCGGGGACGGCGAGAATACTCGGGCCAGACGCATACTGGAAGTAGTTCCGGCCATTGTCGGTGCACAGGGGATTGAGGCCGCTACGTCGCCCTGCCGTGCGGTTTCGCCCGTCGCCTGCGGGTACCCTCGGTGACGTTATGCCTGGTGTCGCGTTTGTGGTCAACGGCTCGCTGGTACGTGGTAGCGGGCACTTCGTCGCGCTGTGCCGCGAGGGCGCGGCGCGGCACGGCCTGGACTGCGACGTCCTGGTCACGGAGAAGGCCGAGGCGGGGATCGCGGCCGCCAACAGTGCCGCACTCGACGGCGTGGACGTCGTGGTCGCCGTCGGCGGCGACGGGACCGTGCGCGGGTGCGCCGAGGGTCTCGCGGGGACCGGCGTGCCGCTGGGCATCATCCCGCATGGGACCGCCAACCTGCTCGCCCGGTCGCTCGGCGTACCCGCGCATCCGCGGGCCGCGCTGAACGTGGCGCTCCATCCCGGCGCCGTCGACCGGACGATCGACCTCGCCGAGGCGGACGGCGTGCCGTTCACGGCGATGGCCGGGATGGGCCTCGACGCGGCCGTCGTCGCCGGAACCAAGCTGAAGCACCAGTTCGGCTGGCTCGCCTACGCGATGTCCGGCGCGGTGCACCTCGCGGTGCCGCCTGTCCGGTTCACCATCTCGCTCGACGACGGGCCCCCCATCGAGCGGATGGCACGGGCAGTGGTGGCGGGGAACTCCGGGCTGCTCCCCGGCGGATTCAGCCTGCTGCCCGACGCGCGACTCGACGACGGGATGCTCGACGTGGGGGTGCTCGCGCCGCATGGCCCGTTCGGCTGGCCCCGGCTGGCCACCCGCGTGCTGACGAACAGCCGCCACCAGGACCGGATGCTCGAGCGGTTCCAGGCGAAGAAGATCGAGATCACCACGACCGCGGTGCTGCCCCGCGAGGTGGACGGCGAACTCATCGAGACCGGCCGCCGGCTGACGATCTCCGTGCGGCCCGCGGCGCTGCGGGTGCGGGTGCGGGCGGCTGCCCCCGCCCTGCGGGCGGGTCGCACGCCAGTCCTGTTCCCCGGTCAGTCGCGGTAGCGCCAGGTGCCGCCGGCCGCGTAACCGTTTGCCGTTGCGGCGCTGTTGGCGGCCGTGATCCCCGTTTGCGCTGGCCTGCCTCCCGAGCCTCGCCTGTCACAAGCGTTTCGACGGGCGGGGATGGTCACGGCAATTCTGATTTGAACGGAAATTTTGTGCTCGTAGCACGCACTTTGTTTCCGCGAGGATCAGAGTTTCCGTGATCATGGTGTGCGCTTGACCTTCCTGGCGTGATTATCGCGGTTTCGTCATGCGCCGGTCTCAGGCACCTATACGCGGAGGCGTGCGAGACGGCCTGCGCTTTCGCTAACGGGCGGGGTGGCCGCTGAGGCTCAGGCAAACGGTGATATACCCGTATCGGCGCATAACGCGAAAGCCGGTGATGTGGCCGTGAACGCCTATGGTGGCGCGGCGGAAAGCCTGATCGGGACGGTCGGGCGGGTTACCGTTTCCATTCCAGTCAACGGGCCCGGCGAGGTACTGCTGCCGGTCCGCGGTGGCAGTGAGGCGTTCGCCGCCTGGTCCGACGAGCCCATTGCCCGCCATTCCCGGGTTGTCGTCGTCGATGCGCTATCCGCTCGGTCGGTGCTGGTCACCCCGGCGCCTTTCTGAGCAATCCCCACAAGAACCCTGCGGAAGACAGGGAAAAGGGAGTCCATCATGCTGTTCTGGCGTGTCCCCGCGCCCAATGAGGCACTGCTTATCTCCGGATCCAAGCGGCGCAAGGACGCAACGCAGTTCCGCATCGTCACCGGGCATGGCAGCTTCGTCATGCCTATCAAGCAACGGGCCAGGCTGCTTTCGCTCGCCCTGCGCGAGGCAGAGATAACCGAGGAATGCATCACCAACCAGGGCATCCGGCTGAATGTGCGGGCGGTCGCCGCGTTCAAGGTCGGCGACGACTCGGCGTCCATCGCCAACGCGGCGCGCCGCTTCCTGTCCGAGCAGGACCGGATGGAGACCCTGGTCGGCCGGGTCTTCGCCGGGCACCTGCGGTCGATCGTCGGCGGGCTCACCGTCGAGCAGATCATCAGGGAACGGGACCGGGTCGCCCAGGAGATCAAGGACGGAAGCCACGCCGAGATGGAGAAGCTCGGCATCGTGGTGGACGCCCTGGAGATCCAGGAGATCGAGGATTCCTCCGGCTACATCAGCAACCTCGCCGCTCCGCACGCCGCCGCCGCGGCGAGCCAGGCCAGGATCGCCAAGGCGCAGGCCGACATGGAGGCCGCGGAGCGGGAGATGGCGGCCTACGCGATGAAGGCGCAGTACGAGCGCGACCTGTCGATCAAGCAGGCCGGGTACCTGGCGGAAACCCAGCAGGCCAAGGCGCGCGCCGAGCAGTCGGGCCCGCTCGCCGAGGCGCAGGCCAAGCAGCAGGTCATCCAGCAGCAGACCGCCCTGGCGCAGCACGAGGCCGAGCTGGCCGCGCAGCGCCTTGAGGCCGAGGTCCGCCGGCCGGCGGACGCCGAGGCGTACCGGACCAGGACGCTCGCCGAGGCCGGGCGCGACCAGGCGCGATTCGCCACCGAGGCCGAGGCGTTCCGCAAGCGCCAGATCGCCGAGGCCGACCGTGACCAGGCCAAGCTCGCCGCCGAGGCGGACGCCTTCAGGCAGACCACGCTCGCCGAGTCCGAGGCGCAGGCTACCCGGGTACGGGCTGACGCCCAGGCGCACGCGGAACGCGCGCAGGCGCAGGGTCAGGCGGACGCCAACCATGTGCTCGCCGCGTCGCTGAGCCAGGGCAACCAGGAACTGATCGCGGCGAGCACGCTGGTGCAGAACCTGCCGGCCCTGGTCGAGGCGGCGGCGCGCGGCCTGGCCGGCACCAACCTCACCGTGCTCAACGGCACCCAGGGGGTCAACGAGGTCATGGCCGGCCTGGTCGGCCAGGGCTTCGCCATCCTCGAGCTGCTCAAGAAGTCCGCCGCGGTCCCTGCCTCAAGCGCCGTGCCGGTGCCGAGCGGCAACGGCACCGCCCCGGCGCTGCGGGACGCGGTGAGCTAGGCACGCTTGTCACGACTCTGCTTACCCGGCGGTGCGACAAATGCCGCGAATCGGGCATGGAAGTGGTTACCGGGTAAGCAGAGTGGGCGGTCGCGGCAGGCCCGGGGCGGATGGGTGCGGATGGATGTGGCACCGATACGGCCTGGGGCGGATGTGATCTTCGGAATAATGTCATGGGCAGATGGCACTCTTGAAGTTATGGCTGAGGCTCTTACTCTCATGGCGGTGCACGCCCATCCCGACGACGAGGCTTCCGGCGGCGGCATCCTCGCGACCTACGCCGACCAGGGCATCCGCGTGGTCGTAGTTACCTGCACGAACGGTGAATTCGGCGACGCGCCCGGCGGGATCAAGCCGGGCCAGGACGGGCACGACCCGCAGGCCGTGGCGGCGCTGCGGCTCGCGGAACTCGACGAGTCGGCGCGCATTCTTCAGGTCAGCGCGCTCGAGCCGCTTGGCTACCACGATTCGGGGATGGAGGAGTGGGAGTACAAGGCGCGGCCCGACGCCTTCTGCAACGTGCCGGTCGAGACGGTGGCGGGGCGGATCGGCGAGCTGATCACCAAGTACCAGCCGCAGGTACTCGTCACCTACGACGACGCGGGCGCCTACCAGCACCCGGACCACGTGCACGCCAGCCGCGCCGCGCAGCTCGCGGCCGCCGAGACTGGCATTCCCGCCAAGGTGTACCTGTCCACGATGAAGAGCTCCAACTGGCGGAAGATCTGGGACGCGCTGCGCGAAGCCGGCGAGGAGGTCCCGAACTGGGACAACGACTCGCCCGAGGCCAAGGAACGGGCGGCGCGGGCGCTTGAGTCCGAGGCGCGGATCACCAGCACGGTCGACATCCGCCCGGTGCTCCAGCGCAAGCGGGCGGCGCTCTTCGCCCACGGCAGCCAGATCAACGACTCGTGGTTCAGCAAGCTGCCGCAGGAGGTCGCGGAGCAGGCCTTCGGCTACGAGTACTTCATCAGGATCGCCGACACGACCGGCACGCCGCTGCCCGAGGACGACCTGTTCGCCGGATTGCGAACGGGGGCATAACGGGCAGCGTGAGCGACGGTGACGACGCGGGGGGCGCGGGCAAAGGCGACCGGGTGGCGGCGGCGGTCGAGGAGCTGTACGGCGCCGACCCGACGGCCTTCACCGAGCGTCGCGGCGAGCTAGCGGCCGCCGCGCGCAGTGCGGGCGACCGCGAGGGCGCGAAGGCGATCGGCGCGCTGCGCCGGCCCACCCGGGCGGCCTGGGTGGTCAATCACCTGGCCCGTTCGGACCCGAGCGCACCCGCCAAGCTGGCGGAACTGGCCACCGCGCTGCGCGCCGCGCAGCAGGCGGGGCACGGGCCACGGCTGCGCGAGCTGTCCGCCGCGCGCGGCGCGCTCGTCGACGCGCTCACCACCCAGGCCCTCTCGCTCGCTGGTGTGGCTGACGCGCCGCCGTCCCTGCGCGCCGAGGTGACCGACACGCTGACCGCCGCCGTGGCCGATCCCGGGGTCGCGGCGGGCTTCGCGAGCGGGACGCTGACCCGGGCGATGCAGTGGTCCGGCTTCGGCGTGCTGCCGGAGACGAGCGGCGCGGAGCGTGACGTGGCCTGGCCTGGCTTGGGCGCCGATGATGACGGCGCGGACCGGGAGCCGGGCGGCGTCGACGGCGGGCCCGCGGTCCCCCGGCCGCGGCTGGGCGTAGTGACCGGCGGGCGTGCCGCGGGTGCCGCCAGATCGGCGGCCGCGCCAGCGGAGACCGACCGTGCGGGGGCGGCGGAGAGCGCGGTCCGGCAGGGCCCGGGAGGCACCGCCGCGGGGGCCGCCGCCAGGGACCGCCGCGCGGGAGGCAGGAGCGCGGCGGAGAGCACCGCCGGCGGCGCTGTGCGGGGCGGGCGCGGCGGGGCCGGCACGGCTGCGGCGAAGGGTTCCGCGCGCGGCGCGCGGGGCGGGGGAACCGCGGCCGCCACGGCGTCGGCCGAAGCCGCCGCGCGGCGGCAGGCGGAAGCAGCGGAGCGGATGGCGCGGGAAGCCGCGGAACGTGCCGCCCGCCGCAGGGAGCAGTACGCGGATGCCGAACGGCTTGTGGCTTCGACCGCCGCGGTCGCCGCGGAAGCGCTCGAGCGCGAGGACCGGCTTGAGGCGGAAGTCCGTGATCTTGAGGAACGGCTCACCAGGACGCGGGCCGACCTCGCAGCGGCGCGGATGAAGGCACGGCACGCCGAGACCGCGGAGCGACGGGCCCGGCAGGCCCTGGACCGTCTCCCGTCCGAGTAACAGCAGTGGCGGATGGGCTGCTCAGAAAGGTTCCGCGCGCAGCGCGTCGAAAAACCGATACCGCCCAGGTCGTCGTAAAGGTTAGCCCCGGCGGCCGTGATAGCGCATTCACGTTGTTAACGCTCCGTGTACTTGACTGAGTAGCAGGAAGACGGGTGAGATTGTGTTATGGGGGATCTTGGGGGAGGACCTAAACAGCACGTGGCAACCGAAATTATGCAGGCGGCCGATGGCCGCCGCATTGCCGTCAGAGTTTCCGGGAAACCGTCTGGTCACCCGGTGTTCTTTTTCCATGGCACGCCCGGCAGCAGCATGGGGCCGTTGCCGAGGACCCAGGTACTGTACAAAATGGGCATCCAGGCGATCAGCTTTGACCGGCCTGGATACGGGCACTCGGAACGGCTGTTCTCCCGGACGGTAGCGGACGTTGTGCCCGACGTCGTGACGATCGCGGACAGGATAGGGCTGGAGAGATTCGCCGTCGTCGGCCGGTCCGGCGGCGGGCCGCACGCGCTGGCCTGTGCGGCCCAGTTGCCCGACCGGGTTACCCGGGCCGCCGCGCTGGTGAGCCTGGCGCCCTGGGGCGCCGCGGGGCTCGACTGGTTCAACGGGATGGCGGGCTCCAATGTGGACGCCTTCACGACTGCCGCCTCCGAGCCTGAACTGCTGATCACACGGCTCGTCCAGAGCGCCGCCAAGATCAAGGAGAACCCGGCGAGCCAATTCGCTGACCTCGACACGGAGATGCCCGAACCGGACCGGCGCATGATGGCCGACATCGACATCCGCCGGCTGCTCGCGGAGAACTCCAAGGAAGCGGTGCGCTACGGCGCCGATGGCTGGATCGATGACGTGCTCGCCTTCTGTTCCCCCTGGGGATTCGAGGTGTCTGACATCAGGGTGCCTGTGGAGCTCTGGGCAGGGGAAAAGGACGTCTTCTCGCCCGTCACGCACACCCGGTGGCTCGGAGACCGCATCCCGGACGCGCTCGTCCAGATCCGGCCGGAGAGCGCGCACTTCGACGCTCTTAAGGAGCTCGCCGACGTCATGGCCCGGCTGATCAGGTGAGCCTGGCCCTGGCCTGCGTCGTAGCGGGCGTCAGGTGGGCTGGGGCTCAAGGTCCCGGTTGATCAGGGTCCAGCTACGCAGCCAGAGCAGGTTGGGGTGATTTTCGCCGAGCACCCGCATCATCCCCGCGGCGACCTGGTGCTGCAGAGCGGCGGCTTCCTCGCCGCGGTCACTGGCCCGCAGGGTAATCGCGAGATTCGCCTGGCAGACGAGCGTGTCAGGGTGCATGTCGCCAAGCGTGTCGCGCAGCTTCGCGATCGTGTCCCGCTGCAGCGCCTCCGCGTCGCCGAATTGCCCCATATCGTGCAGGCAGTTGGCCATGTTGACAGCGCACGACAGTGTGAACGGGTGCTCGTCGCCAAGGACCTCGCGCAGCGACCGGAGAGTAGACTGCGCGAGCAGCAGCCCGTCCTCTAGCTCACCAGTCCCGCGCAGGTAAGTGGCGATGTTGTTAGCCGCTGCCAGGGTGAAGGGGTGCTTGGGTCCCAGGCTCCCCTGGTAGGCCACGAGTACGTCCCTCGCGATGCCGTAGGCGGCTACCTTATCGTCAAGAGCGGACAGGTCGCAGGCGAGGTTGAGCTGGCAGGCGAGTGCGTCGGGGTGGACCGGCGCGAAGTTCTGCAGGTACCGCTGGCTGGTCTCTTTCGTGATACGGAACGCCTCATCGATCTCGCCGACCTTGCGCAGCGAGACCGCCAGGCTCTTGGCCGTCCGGAGCGTGTCCACCCAGTCCTCGCCGAGGACGGTTTCGTACCGCTGGTGGGTCTCACGGAGCAGTTCGACAGAGCCGCCGAAGTCACCCGCCTCGCGCATGTCACGAGCCAGCATGCTGGCGGAGTGCAGCGTATACGGATGGCTCTCCCCCAGGACGGACTGCCGGCGGCTCATCGTGTCTTCGTCGAGTTCGAGCGCCTTGAAGCAGTCGCCCACCAGGCGCAGATCGATGGCCAGGTTGTTGGCTGCCCGCAACGTGGATGGCTCGTCCTCGCCGAACAGCTCCTTGAAGCTCTCGTATGTCTGCGTGTCCATCTCCAGCGCCCGCTTGAACTCGCCTAGCCCGCGCAGGTCGCCCGCGATGCCGCCGGCCGTCTGCAGGGTGTGCGGGTGCTCGTCGCCGAGCACCTCGCGCTGCCTGGCGTAGATCTCGGTGTCCTGCTCAAGCGCATCGGCGTACCGGCCAAGCGAGCGGAGCACGTTGGCCACGTGGAAGCGCAGGTACAGGGTCTGCCGGTCATCCGGTCCGAGCCGTTCCCGCCACTTCTCTTCTAGCCGGTGGCCGAACGCGAGCGCGGCCTCGAACTCACCGCGCTTCCAGAGGTAGCGCACCCGGTCGATCAGCAGCTGGCGGGTGTCTTCCTCATCGCAATCCGCTGCCTCGGAGGCACCGAGGTGCGGCCAGATCCAGTCGTACCGCGGCCAGTTCTCCGGATCGTCGATGTCGCCCTGGCGAGGGCGCGCGCCGACGAGGACGCGGTGCACCTCGTGCTCTGTGTCCTCCCAGGTATCCGCCGCCTCCAGCTGTGCCCGGATCACGGCCTGGATGAGACGGTGTACCTGGATGGAGTTGTTGCCCCTGTCCACCTTGGCCAGCGAATACTTGGCGATCTCCCTGATGAGCTGACCCAGGATGATCCTTTCCTTCAGCCGTGGGTCGAGTCCCACGAGGGAGCTGATCATTTCATCGCTGTAAATCAGTGACAGCGAGATGGGTTCGGGCGCGAAGTAGGCGCACAGCTCCAGCAAGCGGGCCGCCGCCGGAGACTCCCTGTGCAGCCGGTCGAACGCCAGCTGCCAGGTCACCGCCACCGGGGTCGGGTAATCGATTGGCTGGCTCAGTGCAAGGACCGCCGCAGACTGCTTGGTGAGCTGTTGCACGTACTCGGCCGCGGGGGTTCCGGTCTCGGCAAGCCAGGCGCCCGCCTGCTCGATAGCCAGCGGCAGGTCACCGAGTGCGTCAGCGACCATCATGGCTTCCTGGTCGCCGAGGGCCGGGACCCGGCGCTGCAAGTGCTCCAGCGATTCCTGCCGGGTGAACACGTCGATTTCCACCGGCTCGGCCACCCGCGACCAAGCCGGGTTGCGCGACGTGACGAGGACGTGACCAGAACCGCCAGGGAAATACGGCTCAAGGCCGGCGGGCTCGTCGGCGTTGTCGAAGATGAGCAGCCACCGCGAGTAAGGCGTGCCACGGCGGAGCGCCTCACGCGCCGCCTGCGCGGCCTCGGCGAAATTCTCGCCGACCCGGATCGACAGCCTGGATGCCAGCTCCGCGAATGCTGGGCTCACCAGCTCCGGCTGCTCGGACGGCACCCACCAGACGATGTCATAGTCGGCCATGTAACGGTGCGCGTACTCAAGCGCGACCTGAGTCTTGCCAACGCCGCCGTACCCGTAAAGAGCTAGCGGCAGCACGACCGCCGTGCTCGACCCGACGAGCTGCTCACGGAGCTTTTCCAGCACGTCGTTGCGGCCGGTGAACGTCGCGTTCCTGGTGGGGACGTTCCACACCGGGGGGATAGTGCGGGGATAGCGCGGCTCACGAGGCACCGGGTCGGCCGGGTGCTCGGCCAGCCGCTGCTGGCGGCCGAGAGCGATAAGGATCGCCTCCGTCGCCTGCTGAGCGTCACGCCGGGTCAGGTCTACGACTGTCCGCTCCGCGAACGGCTCGGTCATCCGGACCTCACCGATCCGAATCGGGATCAGCCGCCTGGTGATGCCGGCCGGATCGGCGATTGCCATCGCCTCCCGGACACCAAGGGCCTGAGGGGAGCGCAAGTAGGCTGGCGAGACCACGGCGACAGTGCGGCTGGCGGCTCCCGCCGCACGCGCCGCCTCGTCCCGCGCGTTGCTGCCCGCGAGGGCTCCAGCCGCCTGACGGCGGACACGAAAGCCGGCCTGAACGAGGACGGCCGCGATCCAGTCGGCCCACATCCGGTCCTCGGCCACGTAGCTGAGGTAGATGTCAGCTGGCGGAGGCAGCCGACGCCGGGTGAATGCGTCCATGTACTGGAGCCGCGTCACTTCCTCCATCGGCGGCAGCGAGGTGATCAGGCCATCGGTGATGGCCGCAGTCAGCCGTTCGAACGAGGCGAGCAGCGAGAGCGGAGAACCGGGCGTGTCGCCGAAGGCGGCCAGCGATTCCTCGAATGCGTAGAACGGCTGGTACGGGATTTCGACGGAGGCCCAGTAGGCATTCGCCTCCTCCTCGCTCATACCGCTGGGGAAGTGATCGAACAGCGCTCGCGCGAGCGCCTTGCCCGCGTCAAGCTTCTCTTTTTCACCTTGGTCGATCCGCATCGGAACCGGCAGGATCTTGATGTTCCTGTCGTGATAGCGCTGGTTTACGTGTTGCGCGATCAGCGCTGCTCCCTCTATCGACTGATCGCTCAGGGTGAAGCAGTCCACCAGGATGTCGGGCAGGTGCATGGTGCAGATGTCGGCGACATCGGACAGGCCCGTCCTGCTGTCGATAAGGGCGTAGTCGTAGTTAGCCTTCATGTCTGTTCGCAGCGCATCGAAGAACTGCCCGCCACCGAACTTGTCGTAGAAGTCGTCCCAGTCGATCGAGGCCACCAGCGACGGGTAGTCACGGTTTCGCCGCCCGGACGATACGAAGTCCAGCATCCCGCCGTCGGGGAACTTCCAGCTCACCGAGACAGCGTAGTCCAGGATCCGCGCGTACTTCAGGTGCCAGTCACCCGGCCGGTCCTCTTGGCTAGTAGCCGCCCAGACGTAATCGTTGACCAGGTTGATCACACCGGGCGTCGCGCTGATCTTCGAAGGGTCGAGGAAGGGATGAAAGTACTTGTGCAAGCCTGGCGAGTCGAGATCCCAGTCAACGACGAGCACTCGCTTGCCGTTGCTCGCCAGGATCCATGCGACGTTGGCCATGGCCATCGTGCGTCCCGCGCCGCCCTTGTAGGAGTAGAAGGTAACGATCTTTCCCTCAGTCATCAGAGCGCTCCGGGGGGGTCGACAGGTCCGTGACGAATCCGCCGAGCCGCGGCGGCCGCTCCACCGCGGGGCCGGCCGGCGGATACGCCTGTGCATGCCGCAGGTACTGTTTCACCACGGTGAGTATCAGCTTCGGCAGCACCATGCTGAAGTCGTCGAGAGTCGGAATTCCGTGCCCGGCGATGGTGGATGTGCTCCGGACTTCAGCCAGTCTTCGCCGGAGAGTCGCGTCAAGCGCGGCGCGCAGCTTCGCCTCCGCCTCCGGGCTTTCCGTTTCCCGGTTGCTCCAGGGAATGACCACCTGAACCCACGGCGCGTCCAGCGCGTCGATCCGCTCGAGCAGGTGCTGGCAGCGCGGCAGCATCAGCGCCCACGGGTCGATGATCAGCACCTGCGGCCCTGAGGGCGGCCCGCCGCTGAGCAGGTCGGCCTCGTGCTGGTACAGGTCCCCGATGTCGACCCGATAGCCGAGCCCGCGGGCCAGCCCGGCGGCGTGATCCACGATCGGGCGCACCGAGTCTGGCTGGTACGGATTCCAGTCCCTGGCGCCACTCCCGTAACAGCGGCCGTCCCTGCCTTCCGGCAGCGAGCCGAGGTGCGGTGCGGCCACGGTGAGGCGCAGCCGCTGGTCGCTCGGCATGGCGCGGTCGTCCTCGTCGCCGAAAGCGCTCTCCAGCGACTCGTATTCGGCGGGCAGGCCCTCCCGCACCGGTGACCGTTCGGCAACCTCCACGATCCGCTGGGCGAGCTTGAACACCGCCTCGTCGTAGGCGTCCCGGTACCGGGACAGCTTCATGATCCCCCAGAAGCCATGCTGCGCGTACGGCTCGATCCCCCCGTAGTCCACCTGGATCGACCGCGCGACGCCCGGGAGCAGGTCAAGGTCCATCGGCGACCAGACCGCCGGGATGACCGCCTCCACCCGTCCCGTCACCCGCGCGGCGTGATTCAGCGCCCGGCGGTTGAAGTAGAACCACTCCCGGCCGCAGTCCGGACTGGTGAAGTAACGCCGCGAGTACAGCGGGACGAAGACCCGGCACGTTGCCAGGGCCTGCACCAGCGACTCCGGCCACACCTCGCCAGGGTGCAGGTCCTTGTCCATGAACCCGGGGTTCGCACCCCCAGGCAGGTCCGTGACCTGGACGATGTGCCGGCACAGGTCCTTGAACAACTGCTCAACCCACAAGTCCGGGTCCGTTGAGTCGCTCGCGTCAAGCCGGGGCGTATGCGCGTAGCTCAGGAAGAAGTAAGGCGCCGTGGGAACGGCAGCACCAAACCCGCTGTGCACCCAGCCCCCTTCCCGCGTGAAGGCTGCAAGCATCTCCACAGAAATGTGGAATTATCACTATAAGAGATGCGTACGGGTTTGCCAAAGGTCTCAGCCTCATATTGGCACTACGGCTGCTCAACGAGATAACGGAAGTTAACGCCTGTTGACTTTCATCCACTCAGTCGCGTTGTCCACGATTTCTCGCATTCGCAACAGGCGGCTTCCGGCGCCACCGACGCGCCCGCGGCGCGGCGCGACGCGCGCTTCAATGTGAGCGCCAATAACGTCAAAGCAGGAATCGTCAAGTTCCACGTCCTTGTATGTGAACCAGCTTGGCTCGCCGCCAACAGCAATTACGCAGGTGTAGTCGCGAACCGGCGGATCGGGCGTATAGCGGTATTCAGCCAGGTGGATGGCGGTACAGGCCTCGTAGCCGACTCCGATCATCAGCACCCGGGCGTCGCACGCGTACAACTTGGCCAGCGGCGAGTCCTCGCCGTGATGGCACTCAGGCAGGTGACCCGCCATGAGCCGCACGGCGTCCGGCCCGATGGCGGCGAACGAGCTCTGCGGGTGCTCGCTGCGGACCGCACCCGCCCCACGAGCCGTCCGCAACGCCTCCGCAACCGCTCCCGTATCGCACGGCGTGTGGTCCACGTCGAATGCTGGCATTGTCTTCAGGTACTTCTCGACGGCATCAGGCGCCAGTCCGGCGATCCTGGCCTGGTGCGCACGGGATGTCCGTGAGTTCTGCTGCGTAGCGGTCAGCATGACCACGTTGCCGCTGGCGCCTACCGCCTGACGCAGCGCCGCGACCACCGTGTGGGCACCGCCGTCCACCCGCCCGATAGAACTCAGCGATACGTGGGCCAGGAGCGTCTGGCCCTCGATCACCCCTAGTTTCTTCAGGTCGCGGACGATGCGGGCCTGAGTCACCGGCCCTGGCGGCGTTCCCATGTTTCCCGTCGCTCCGCGGCCCATCGGCGGGCCGCCTCATCCGCGCCCGCCGGAACCGGCTCATCGCACCAGGGCTGGACGGTCACGCGCATGCCCTCGACGAAGCGCGTGCCGAGCGGAGTGAGCGCGCCCGACTCGGCCAACGTGCCGATCGCCTCCGCTGTCATCAGCCGCCAGCAGGCGAATTGCCCGGCCGCGTCACTCGCGGCCTGCCCCGTCACCTGGTGCCGTCGCAGCCGCCAGTAGTCGGTGACGCCAATGTGCGCGTACGTGCCCTGTAGCAGGCCGACAAGCGGGCGCGGGTCGTCACGCCACGGCGCGAAGAACAACCGCCGCTCCGCGCGGTCGTACAGGTCGAACATGTCCATCAGGGCACCAAGCTTGACATGCTGGAACTCGTGGATGATCAGCAGCGCCAGGTCCGCGCCTGTTGGCGGCAGCGCGGCGGCGACAGCGCCGAACGCCTCCCTGGCCGCGGCGCTGATCTCACGCCCCGGATCGTCGTTGGCCAGTGGCAGGAGCACGGACAGCCCGGCCGCGATGCCGGATGCGTACTGAGGGTAACTGTCCTCGATCAGCCCCCATGCCTGTTGGAACTGAGCCTGCCAGGCGGCAGCCTCCGCTGCCGTCAGCCGGGCCGTCACCAGCCACGCATGGCAATCCCGGTAGGGGTCGGTGTCCTCGAGGCGCACCACCCAGTCACGGGCACGCAGCTCGCGAACCGGTTCCCAGTCTGGGTCCTGCTCTGTGGTACCCGGCCTGACGTGCCATTTGCCTGAGGTGGCACGCACCTCGAAGGCGCCCGTCCCATCGACGGCAAGCGTCGCGGACGCGATGTCGCCGGCGCGGAGCCGGCCCAGCGTGGGCAGGTGCAGGTAGCCGTCGATGACGGGCACCTCGATCTCGGCAGAGACGTCGGCCCGGACTGCCGCGGCGACGGCGATGGACGCGAGGTGAGCGACGTTCGCTTGCGGCGCGCCGTCCGGCGTGGCCGCGCTGGCGGCCCGCAGGCAGCGCTCGGCCCAGGCGCGGACGTACGGATGGGCGATCACCTCGTCCACGGCGGCCGGCGCCGTGTGTTCAAGGCGGCGGAGGAGATCCCAGCCGGCGGCAGCCATCTCGTTGCCCAGGCTCACCCGCTCGTGCACTAGCCGGAGCAGCTTACGGCGCAGAGTCCGCTCGGCAGCGTTCAGACAGGAGATCGCGTCAGCGCCGCCGTACCCAGCGGCCAGCTCGTCCAGCTGGGCGTCGGGCAGGTCATTCCAGCGGCGCTGTGCTGAGGCCTGGTCTGGGCCCTCGGCTTGATCAGCTTGGCCGGCAGCGCCTGACTGGAGCCGAACTCGCACGTGAGTAATGATTTTCTCCAGGTCAGCACAGTAAACCGAAGGGTTGTCGAATCCGCTGCCGGTCCGGAAGCGGTGAGCGTAAAGGCCTCCGCCGCAGCTTGTGACGACAGGGCACCGACGACAGGTCGCGTTGAGCCCGGCGATGCCTCGCTGCCGGGCCTTGATCCCCGGGTGAGCGGAAGCGGCGCTGAGTGGATGGCGGAAGATGTCAAGGCCGGTCGCCGGAGCGCCGTCATAGGCCACCTTGATCGAGTCCGCTTGCTCTATCGAGCCATCAGTCTCGATCACGACCACGTCGCTGGGCTCAAGCCCCAGTGACTCAGTCAGGGACGCCCCGCCGAATGAGGTCTCGATGATGGACTCGAAGATGCGGACCGGCACCCGCTGCGAGTCGGCCATCCACTCGTCGAAGACCACGCCAAGCCAGTCGGCGTAGCGGGTCAGGCCCGGCAGGCCAGCGTCGGGCGGTGGGCGGTCCCAGGTTCCGTGCGGCAGCAGGAAGTCGAGGTTGGGCGGGTCGAGCGCCGCCAGGGCGCGGTAAACCGCTGCCGGGTCGCTGCGCACGTCGATCGTCGCGAGGAGGCCCGCGTAGATCTCACGGTACCGCGGCTGCCTGAGCAGCCCGACGGCGCGGAGAACCTGCGCATAGCTGCTGCCCCCGTGGGCGTAGCGGCGGTGCAGGTCGTTGGCCGCCTGGTCGCCGTCAAGCGATATGCCCACCTTGACCCGCTCAGCAAGGAACAGCTCGCAGAGCTCGGCGCTCAGCCTTACCCCGTTGGTGTGAACCCTCAGGTCAAGATCGCAGAAGGGCTCGATCGCCCGGCGCAAGCCCCGGGCGATCTCCGCAAGCCGAGGCAGGCCAGCCAGCAATGGCTCCCCGCCATGCAGGATGACGCGCACTCCTGAGAGACCGTTGTCCCTGGCATGCTCCGCTATGCGCTCCCCTGCCTTGCCGACCGCCTCCGGTGAGATCACCATCGGGCGGCCGACCCAGCTCTGGTCGGCGTGCTCGTAGACGTAGCAATGGTCGCAGGCCAGGTCACACCGGCTGTGGACCTTGAGTACGAACTGCCGGAACGGCAGCACGGCCCCGGAAACGGCCAAAGCTCAGATCGATGAATTGAAGGCGGATACTGATGGCTCGCCTTCGGCGACTCCGATACGACGCATTATATGCATATATTCGGGTTCATCGATTGTCACATCCGCATCGAAGGGCAGGTCCTTAATGTCAGGAACGACAACTGCGCGCGCAAGAGTGGTGGACATCTATGGATCGGCGCTCCCTTGGCACGCGCCGACGATCAAGGCCGCCGGCGCAATCGGTTGGTTGGCTCTGCTAGAACTGCAAAGAGGGCCGCGAGCCTTCATGATACGCCTGCAAGCCTCTCATTGTATGGTTGGAGCTTACCCCCAGAAGGGCTGTTGCCCGCAACGCTTGAGACAGCATAATACTGTTGCTAGGAGCCGCTTCCTGTGATGCCGAAGTGTTTTCAGAAAAGTAACTTAAGCAGGTCAAAGCCGGCAGCACGCCATCCCTTCCGTGGCACTGGGATAACGGCACAGCTTGGATTGCCATAGGCCGCGAGCGGCAAGCCCCGACGAACGCGACATCAACTACATATCCGACACTATGCGTTACTCTCCGGATAAATGTTAGCGGAAGCTCCTTCCCTGGGAAGAGACGCCACAGCAGTGGCCCTGCGGGCAGAGCCAGGGCTGCGCCAGGCTCGCCCCGCTCGTCACGAGCGTCATGCCGTCGAATGTCCTTGGACAGCCGATCTGGGGACGCCTGCAACGAATTAGGCAGATGGGGGAATTTTCCATTCTTGGGAACCGTGAGGGCACGCCACAAGAAATCCCGAAGTGAGGTGATCTGAGCCGCTCCTTTTCCCGGCTACGCTAATCCAGGGGATCTCCTCGCGTTCACCGGATGAGTGGGAGCAAGCGGTGGGGGAAAGCGACGGCATCGCCGGCACTAGCCTCAACGGCGTCCGCAAGCTGATTGAGGACAAGAGCATCCCTGAGGAGATCCTGGACGCGCTTGACGCGATCTCGGGAGCGGTCATCGCCTTGTCTCCGCTTGTCGCGGGTCCGGCAGGGATCGCGCTCTGGCCCCTGCTCGAGCCCAAGGACGCGCTCGTCAGCGCCGCCAAGGCGGCCATCAGGAAGCTCAGCAAGTCCCAGCCACGCGACTACCTCGACCAAGCCAGGCGGTTCGCCGCCGCGAACACCATGCTTACGTTCACCGCCTACTTCGACGCCCTGAATGTCTGCCTTCCCGACCTCGACCGAATCCTGGACCTCGGCGAGAAGGAAAAGCAGCACGTCGTGCTAGCTGCCACAGGGCTGGCAATGGACGCGAACCGCCAGATAAGGCCTGAATCGCTGGCGGAGCGTATTATCGAGGTCCCCCACCCTGCCGATGCCGGTTCTCAGGCTGCCGCCGAATCAAGGCGACGAATTTACGAGAGCATGGGCAGCGAATTCCGTGCGCGGCTCGCTGAGCGGCTGATGGGGCGGGATTTGCAGCCGGAACTCGGAGAGCTGTTCAACCGGCACATCCCAGGCATCGCAGAGGAGGTCTACCAGGCGGAGTTCGCTGGGATGGCGATCGACTCCCAGCCATTCCTTGTCTGGACCATGCTCCATGATCAGGTCGGCAAGGACGCGCTGTTGCAAAGGCTCGGTGATGAGCTGCAGGCCGCCGGCGAGGACAGCCAGCTCCGCTTCGAGTTGCTCGGCGCGGCCATCCACCAGCTTGACCTGGGCCTCGACCGGCTCTCCCGGGCAATCACCGCCCAGCCGATGCCGTCGGCTGAGGGCCCGCGCCACCCTGAGTCGGCTGCGGCCCGCGCAGCCGAGGCACTCCGCCGCCGGTATGCCGCAGAAACCGAACGGCCGGTCATCGACGACCGCTACGACCCGTCCGTCCGCGGCCCGCGCCTCGGCTACCCGGGTAACGCCGCCGCTTACGTCCCGCAGGCCTACCGTCAGGTCCGCTACAAGGCGGGGGAGACGCATCTGGAACGCGACGAGGAGTGGGCGAGCCTCCCCGTTGGCGACGATCTAGGCCCCGCGATCACTCGGTACCTGGAGTCCCCGTACGGCGCGCAGTCCCCGCTGCTGATCCTCGGCCATCCAGGGTCTGGCAAGTCCCTGCTCACCAAGATCTACTCGGCCCGCCTCGAATACCCGAGGTACACAGTGGTCCGCGTCGAGTTGCGCGACGCCGACCCGACGGTGAGCATTCAAAAGCAGGTCGAAGACCAGGTCCGCAAGGACACCGGCTACGACGTCAACTGGGCTGACCAGGCTGACAACCTGCCGTTGTCCCCGCCCGTCGTGATCCTCGACGGCTACGACGAGCTCCTCCAGGCGACAGGAAAGCTGTTCACTGATTATCTGGACCAGGTGCAGCGCTTCCAGCGCGACGCGCTGATCCAGAACCGTCCAGTCCGCGTCATCGTCACCAGCCGGATCACGCTCATCGACAAGGCGATCATCCCGCCCGGCACCACGGTCGTGCGCCTTGAACCGTTCGACGAACCCCGCCGCGCCGAATGGATCAGCCGGTGGAACGCGCACAACGCTGTCTACTTCCGGCAGAGCGGGGTGAAGCCGTTCACACTGCCGGATAATGAGCGACTCGCGGAGCTGGCCGAGCAACCGCTGCTCCTGCTCATGCTCGCGATCTTCGACTCGGCTGACAACGCCCTCAGCAAGAGCCCCGACCTCGACCAGACTCTGCTGTACGACGCGCTGCTGCGCCGCTTCATCGAACGCGAGCTGGGCAAAGGCTCGCACGGCGCCGCGTTCTCCGGCCTGCCCCCCGATGCTCGCCGCCCGCTGGTCGACCGCGAGCTGACCCGCCTTGGCGTAGCTGCCATCGGCATGTTCAACCGCCAGGAGGTGAAAATCCTTCGTGACCAGCTTGACCGGGACCTGGCCTACTACGCCGCGCAGCGCCCGGTCAGCTCTGATCTCTACGGCCAGAGCCAGTCAGAAATCCTGCTTGGCAGCTTCTTCTTCATCCATGAATCCCGTTCACGGCTTGCGGTGGACGGGAGGGCGGACACCAGCCAGCCTGCCGTGACGCAGGGAAAAGCGGCACGAGAGGCCGGCCCGACAGCGTTCGAGTTCCTGCACAGCACCTTTGGCGAGTTCCTTGCCGCCGACTTCATTCTCCGTCACGTCATCGACAACGCGGCGACCATCCGCGACCTCACCGGCAAACTCACCCTGGAGCACGCCCTTCAGCAGCACCTGACCACGCTGACCCCGTACTGGTTCGCGTCCCTGCTCTACACTCCGCTGCACACTCGGCCCAACATCCTGGCCTTGCTCCGCGAGTGGTCCTTCCACCGAATCCCCGCGGACCCGCCATCTCGCCGTGCGGAACTGTTGTCCTGCCTCGACGAGATCGTCCGCGTGCAACTCCGCGTCATCCTGGCCGGGACCGATTCCATGGACCTGTCCGCCCGGGCCCGCGCCACGACTGCCAGCGAGCCGGCCGCAGCCGCGCCGCCCTATGACCCGCTCCCGGTCCTTGGCCAGATAGCTGTCTACACCCTGAACCTGATCCTGCTGCGCACCTACCTCGCGGACCGGGCCTACACCCTCGACGAATCTCGCCTGGACGCGGGTGACCGCCCCTGGGACCGGCTGACCGCGCTGTGGCGCTCCTGGTTCACTCCGGAAATCCTGGCCGCCCTGGCGCTTCAGCTCACCTCTACCCGCGGGGGCACGCAGGTCATCATCGAGCCGGCCCGACTGGAATTGGTCGGCGGCAGCGGGCCGCTAGGCTCAGCCTTCAACGCCGCGATCGCCTTGGCCGACAACCTGACGGCCAGCAGCGTCGGCCTGCACCTAGTCAGCCTGATGACGCCGCCGCCTCCGGAAGCCTTCCTGCGCACGGTGCTTGACCGATGCACTGGCGACGGGGCTGAACTGGACCAACTCGCGAACATCATGCGGCGCCGCCTCTACAGCGACAATCCCGCCGAGCTTGCCGCGGACGTCAGGGGAACCCTCAGCGATATCGGCAACCAGCTGTCCGGCGCCATCCTTTACCTAGCCGAACTCGCCGATCGCACCATGCTCACACCGAGGCAGCGCGTTAACCGGAGTTCAGTCCTGCTGAGCGCGACGGACATGCTGTCCTTCTCACGTTACGCATCGGCGCTACTGACCAGTCTCTCCAGAGAGCTGGATGAGGCGTGGCTGCCACGCATGCTGGATGCTCAGCCAGGTGGAGCCGGTAGCTTTCCTGGCGGAGAGTGGAACCAGTTCGTCCAGAGTCCCGCGGCGGCACCGGTGCTGCGGGCCGCCATCCGACTGCTCAGCCCGGCGCAGTGCGCCGACCTCATGAGTGCGAGCGCGAGGGTTCTCCCCAGGGAAAGAAGGACCTTCTTCGATGTGGATACCGCCGCGGCGTTCGCGGTGCTGGCCTGGCGAGGCGCGGACGATGAAGTCTGCGGGCAAACGATCGACGCGATTATCGGCGAGTGCGAGCGGGGGGCTTGGACCCCGTTGGACATCCCGTTGGAGACGTGGAGCGGGGTCGCCGACCTTTTCGTCGAGGGAAGGCCGGTTATCGCGAGCCGCCGCGCTAAATTCGCCGCAATCGTCGCCGACGGACTGGACGGCATGCTGTCCTCCGCAGATGAGGAACGCAACAGTGGCGAATGGATTCCGACGCACGTTCCCATCCTCGAACTGTGGCTCCAGGTACTCCGGATCGGCGCACTCAGGCACCGGAAGAGGTTCTTGCGTGCTCTAGAGCTACACGTGGCGGGGAACACGCTCTACGCCGAGACCCAGGCCCGCCGCTGCTTTCTCCTGCTCGTGCGCTGGGCACGCGAGAACGGCGAGACCCAGTTCCTCGGTCGCATTCTTTCCGGCCCTACCCGCCCTGGCAGCGGAAACCGGCGGCGGGGCCGCTGGTGCATGTACTTCGGTGCCTCGGAAGAGCTTGGCCCTGGAGCAATCGACTACGAGAAGGCGTCAGCGGACCTCGGCTACCGCGAGGCCATGGACCTGCGCTGGGCCCTCGACCTGTGGCGGGAGTCCGGTGGGCACTCGCCTGGGTGAGTCTCGCCGACCCTGACCGTTATCAACCCGACTGCCGACACATTACGGATGAGCGGTCGTGATGCCGTGCGACGTGAGAAAGGCAACGTTTCGCTCGTCTAGCGCGACGTATGCGGCGTTCTCGTCGGCGGCCCATTCAACGGAGCCCGCCTGGTTGCCATCGGGATCCACGTCGGCTCGGTAGACGACCGTGGCGTTGCCCTCGAGTACCGGGTGCCAGGCGCCGTCGCGGACGTGAATGGTCGCCGCGGCCACGCCGCCCGCGTTGCGGACGACGACGCGGCGCTCGGGGTCCAGGCCTGATACGCGGGACCAGGCGGCGCGCGATGCCACCACGCCGGAGCCGCAGGACGGGGTGAGGCCGGCGCCGCGTTCGAAGGTGCGGACGAAGACCTCGGGCGCCCCGCCGGCGCTCTCCAGCGGCAGCAGGAACGAGACGTTGGCGCCCTCGTCGAACGCCTCGTCGGCGCGCTTGCCCAGCTCGATCAGGTCGGGTTCGGAGTACTCGCCGACCACGGCGATGACGTGGGGGTTGGGCACCGCGACCGCGGTGAAGTCCTCGAATGGCTCCGGCAGCGCCGCGTTGTCGAAGCGCAGCGGAGGCAGTTCGAGCAGGACCTGGCGGACTCCCTCCGGCGTCGACGCCGCGCGGTGCACTGTGTAGTCCCTGCCGCCGCTGCTGACCACCTCGGTGTCGGTGCCGCGCAGATCGAGGATGAGCCGGCCGAGACCGCGCATCCCGTTTCCGCAGAACTCGGCCGAGGAGCCGTCGGGGTTGAAGAACCACGCCCGCGCGTGCTGGCCGCTCAGGTCGTAGAGGTAGATCCCGTCGCTGCCGCCCGTCCAGGACGAGCGGTCGCAGACCCGGCGGACGAAGTCGCGCAGCGCCGCGTCCGACGCCCAGTCGTCCGGCGTCGCCTCAAGGGCGAAGATCTCGTTGAGCGACCCGTGGGTCTTTACCAGCCTCATCGCCTATGAGCCTACCGCCCAGCCCCGCCAACCCCGCCGCGCCAACGCGAACGATTGCACTGTGGCCATGGAGGCGAAGCCATGCACCCGTTCGGGATGATCCGGGTTTTGGGTGTTCGCTCGGGTCACATGCCGAAGGCGGGATAGGTGGAGAAGCTGGCGCCTCCCGCGTAGTTGCGGACCGCGACCCTGGCCCGGTCGATCATGTTCGCCGGGAGATCGGTCAGCGGGTACCAGCCGAAGTCGCTGTAGCTGCGCGGCCCCATGACCGGCGGTACCGGGCAGGCCTCGCTGGCCCAGCCGTCCGCGGTGAGGAAGAACGCCATCCGGCCCGCGCCCGACACGTCGTGCATGACGTGGGCAAGCGACACCCTCGCGGGGTCGAGCGCGATCCCCACCTGGGCGGTGGCCACCCGGACCGCCGCCTCCACGAGCGTCTCGCGTTCCGCGAGGCGGCCGGACGGCGGTTCGTAGGCGCCGTCGCCGTACCCAGTGTTGGCGCGTCTGCCGAGCAGGAGGTCACCGTCGTTCACCAGCAGCAGGTGAACGTCGACGATGAGCTGAAAGTGTCGAGAGTGCCTGGCCGCGTCTGCGGCCAGTGGCTGCATCAGGGTTCTGGTCATGACTGAGATGTCCTGCCCGGCTTGCCATCGTGTTTCCCCGGTCCCCGCGGGGCGGTCCGCCGCTGCCGGCCAACCGCTCCCCCGGGACAGGTAACGTACTGCACGCTCGCTGTGGATCACCATGTGTGTAACCGGGCATCTGCTGTGGAATACCAGCAGGCTGCGGGGCTTCCGCTGTGGACATCTGATGCCCCTCAGCCCGCACATGCTTGGGGTCCGCGCTGTGGACAGACCAGTGACGGCTGTGGATAGGCGCCTGCGGAAAAACTTGCTCCATCTTGCCGTTTGGACCCGCAAGACTGCCGACTTAGGCCTGACTTTCCGTCTTTTCGCGAATCTTCTTTGTGTCCTCGTAGATCCGGAAGACGACCATAAACGCCTCGAGCACCACCCGGTACACGCCGAGGGTGAGCAGGATGAAGATGGGGTCGACGATGATCAGCACGGCGATGCCGCCCCCGATCCCGCCGGACCGGAAACCGATGATGAGGAAGAACAGGGCAACCAGCAGGGTCCAGACGGTCAGCAGGATGTAGAGGACCTTGATGATCTTCGGCGTGACAAACGAGTCGAAGCTGAAGTCGAACAGCGACCCGATGAAGCCCTTCTCGCCGCGCGGGCGTGACGCCGCGGGCGTCACCCCGGCGATGCCCTGCCACTGCGGCATGCCCGCGCCGCCCGCGGGGGCGTAGCCAGGCGCCTGGTAGCCCTGGTATTCCTGGCCGGGCGCCTGGGCGCCGGAGCCAATGTTGGTGAAGGTCTGGTCCTGCGCACCGTAGCCCTGGTCCTGCGGAGCGTACGACTGGTCCTGGGGGGTGTAGGACGGCGGCGGCGGGTATCCCTGGCCCTGCTGCTGCCCGGCGCTCCCCGGCGGCGGTGAGTAGCTGGGCTGCTGCCAGGCGGGGCGTCCCTGGGTCAGCGCCTGATCCTGACCACTGGGCTGGAAGGAAGGTTCTGGCGGCTGTCCGGCCATCGTGTACTCCATGGGGGCGGGCCCTCTCGGATCGGGCCCTCGGGAGGCGGCGCGCGACCACACGCGCCGTAATCAGTTCACGTTATCCTGCCAGACATCGATCAGGCGCGATGAGTTCCGCCAATGCAAACAGTCATACGAGGATCGGGGCATACGTGCCCCCTGAGGGTCCCAGCTTCGGAGGGTCACGGGAGGAAGGCGAGCGTCATGACACAGGTACGAGTACTGGCCGGCACGCGCAAGGGCGCGTTCGTGCTGACCTCGGACGAGCGGCGGAAGAAGTGGTCGGTCACCGGGCCGCACTTCGGCGGGTGGGAGATCTACCACCTGAAGGGGTCCCCCGCGGACCCGAACCGGATCTACGCATCGCAGAACACCGGCTGGTTCGGGCAGCTCATCCAGCGATCCGATGACGGCGGGCTCACCTGGAACCCGGTGGGCAACGACTTCACCTACGCGGGCGGCGACCCGGGCACGCACCTGTGGTACGACGGCACGCCCAAGCCGTGGGAGTTCAAGCGGATCTGGCACCTGGAGCCGTCGAAGACCGACCCGGACACCGTCTACGCGGGCGCGGAAGACGCGGCCCTGTTCAAGTCCGCCGACGGCGGCGTGTCGTGGACCGAGCTCACCGGGCTGCGCACGCACCCGACGGGACCATCGTGGCAGCCGGGCGCCGGCGGCCTGTGCCCGCACACGATCATCCTGCAGGAGCCGCGGATCTACGTGGGCATCTCGGCGGCGGGGACCCTCCGTTCCGACGACGGCGGCGAGACCTGGCGGGTCATCAACAAGGGCCTGCTCTCCGACGGCATCCCTGACCCCGACGCGGAGGCGGGACACTGCGTGCACCACGTGGAGGCGCACCCCGCGAAGCCGGACACGCTGTTCATGCAGAAGCACTGGGACGTGATGCGGTCCGACGACGCCGGCGAGAACTGGTACGAGATCAGCGGCAACCTGCCGAGCGACTTCGGCTTCCCGATCGCGGTGCACCCGCACGAGGAGGAGACGCTGTACGTGGTGCCGATCACCAGCGACAGCCTGCACTACCCGCCCGAGGGCAAGCTGCGGGTGTGGCGCTCGCGCGTCGGCGGCAACGAGTGGGAGGAACTGTCGGCGGGACTGCCGGAGAAGGACTGCTACGTCAACGTGTACCGCGACGCCATGTCGATGGACACGCTCGAGTCGGCCGGGATCTACTTCGGCACCACCGGGGGTCAGGTGTACGTTTCCCCCGACTCCGGCGACACATGGGCGCCGATCGTCCGTGACCTGCCCGCCGTGCTCTCCGTCGAGGTGCAGGTATTGCCGTGACCGAGATACGGGTCGTGCTCCCCGCTCACCTGCGGACCCTGGCCGGCGTGCACGGCGAGGTGCTGGTCTCGGTGGCAGGCACCGAACTGACCCAGCGGTGCCTGCTCGACGCGCTCGAGGCGGCATACCCGGTGCTCGGCGGGACGATCAGGGACCGCAACACCGGCAAGCGGCGCGCGTTCGTCCGGTTCTACGCGTGCGAGGAGGACCTGTCGAACGAGGCGCCTGACGCGCCGCTGCCGGCGATGATCGCGGACGCGATCACCGCCGGGCGCGAGCCGTTCATGGTCGTGGGTGCGATGGCCGGCGGATAATGCACGTGTGACCCCAGAGCGGACATTCCTCATTACCGGCGGCAACACCGGCATCGGCCTGGCCACGGCGACCGCGCTCGCGCGCGACGGCGGGCGGGTGTACATCGCGTGCCGTTCGGCCGCGGCGGGTTCGGCGGCCGTCGAGCGGATCAGGGCGGAGTCCGGCTCCGCCGAGGCCTGGCTGCTCCCGCTCGACCTGGCATCGCTCGACTCGGTGCGCGCCTGCGCGGCGGCGTTCCTCGACTCCGGCGAGCCGCTGCACGTGCTCGTCAACAACGCCGGGGTCGGCGGTGTGCGCGGCCTCACCGCCGACGGGTTCGAGCTGCACTTCGGCGTGAACCACCTCGGCCACTTCGCGCTGACCCAGCTGCTGCTCCCCCGGCTGTCGTCGAGCGGCCCAGGCGCGCGGATCGTCAACGTGTCGAGCGAGGCGCACTATCAGGCGCCCGGCATCGACTTCACCGCCGTGCGGCGGCGCACCGCGTCGTTCACCGGCATGCGCGAATACGCCGTCTCCAAGCTGTGCAACGTGCTGTTCACCCAGGAGCTCGCGCGCCGTCACACCGACGTCCATTCCTA
>Ga0335083_10000747_pt1 | contig 47139 bp, 50 predicted proteins | sample Lox_Sample_42_FD_206716 | JGI IMG/M metagenome (GOLD analysis project Ga0335083, IMG submission 206716) | Soil microbial communities from Loxahatchee National Wildlife Refuge, Florida, United States - Lox_Sample_4.2 | ecosystem: Environmental > Terrestrial > Soil > Wetlands | place: USA...
TGCCGTACCAGGAGCTCGCCTCGTAGCCGGGAAAGCCCGATTCGGCGATCGTCGGCAGCCCGGGCAGCAGCGCGAGGCGCTTCGCGCCGGTCGTCGCGAGCCCCCGCACCTTGCCCGCCTTCACGTGTGGAACGATCGCGACCACGCTCGAGAACATCAGCTGCACCTGTCCCGAAAGCAGGTCGGTGAGCGCCGGCGACAATCCCTTGTAGGGCACGTGGACCATCTCGATGCCCGCCATCGACTCGAACATCACCGCGGCGAGCTGCGAGGAGCTGCCGTTGCCGTTCGAGGCGAAGTTGAGCTTGCCCGGGTTCCGGCGCGCGTAGGCGACGAGCTCCGCGACGTCGCGCGCGGGAACCGAAGGATGCACGACCAGGACAAGAGGCGCCTGCGCGAGCAGCTCGACCGGCGCGAAATCGCGGATCGGATCGTACGGAAGGTTCTCGATCAGGTTGGGGTTGATCGCATGGCTGCCGACGCCGCCGAGAAAAAGCGTGTACCCGTCGGGCGGCGCCTTCGCCGCGAGCTCCGCGCCGAGGACGCCGCCCGCGCCCGGGCGGTTGTCGACGACGACCGGCTGCCCGAGCGTCTCCCCGAGGCGCCTGCCGACGAGCCGCGCCACGTTGTCGTTGCCGCCGCCCGCCGCGAAGGGGACGATGAGTCGGATCGGCTTGCTCGGGTAGAGCTGCGCAAAGGCGGGCTCCAGCAGCAGCGCGGCGACGAGGAGCGCATATCGACCCATTCGAGGGATGCTAGCATGGCGACCGTATGCGCTTCCCGCGAGTTCTGGCGGCGTTTCTTTGCGCGATCTGCATCGCTCCCGCCGGCGCACAAGACTGGCCTTCGAAGCCGCTCAGGATCATAGCCACCGGCGTTCCGGGCGGCCCCTCCGATCTCGCTGCTCGCCTCATCGGCGAGCGCCTGTCGCGCGCTCTCGGCCGGCCGGTACGCGTGGAGAATCGCCAGGGCGACGGCGGCGTGCAGGCCGCGGCGGGCGCCGCGGCGGACGGCTACACCTTCCTGCTCGCTCCTTCCACGGCCCTCGTCGTCTATCCCTACATCACCGATCTCCTTCCCTACAGTCCCGAGGACGACTTCGCGGGCGTCGCCATGATCGGCAGCACGCCGTTCGTCCTGGTCGCCAATCCGTCGCTGAACGTGAAGACCCTCGCCGACCTGATCGCCCTCGCGCGCGAGGCGCCCGGCAGGCTCGCGTACGCGAGCCCGGGCCTGCGCACGCCGCCCGGCATCCTCGGGGAGATGCTCAGGCAGCGCGCTGCGCTCGAGCTGATGCAGGTGCCCTACCTCAGCGCGCAAAGCGTGCTGGACGTCGTCGCGGGTCGCACGCACATCGCTGTGGAGAGCGTTCCGGCGATCGCCACCGCCGTCCAGCGCGGGCAGCTGCGCGCGCTCGCGGTGAGCTCCGCGAGGCGGCTCCCCGAGCTGAAGGACGTGCCCACCTTCGCCGAGGCGTTTCCCGAGGTCGATTTCAGCGCGTGGTACGCGCTGGTCGCGCCGGCCGGGACGCCCGACGCGGTGCTCCAGCGCATGAACATCGAGACGAGCCGTCTGCTCGCCGAACCCGAGGTCGAGCCGCGCCTGAATCTGCTGGGGATCTACCCCGAGGACGCGGGCGCGCCGGCGCAGATCGACGCATTCTTCAAGCGCGAGCGCGCGTACTGGAGAAAGACGGCGCGCGAGCTGAAGATGGAGCCCGAATAGTCCTTCAGGCGGAGCGCCCCAGGCCCAACGATCCCGGTCCGGCGGCGAACACCATGACCAGGCCGCCCGTGATCGCGACGTTCTTCATGAAATGGATCATCGCCTCTCCTCCGGCGGCCGGGTTGTGGAATATGAGAGTGACCGGGACCATCCAGATCACCAGCAGGATCGCCGCCGGACGGGCCCTCCAGCCGAGGATGAGCGCGAGCGCGCACGCCGTCTCGACCACGCCGGATACGACGAGAAGCACTTGCGGAAACGGCAGGCCCGCCTTGGTCATGTAGCCGAGCGTGCCGGAGTAGTAGACGAATTTCCGGATCCCGGAATCCAGAAAGATGAGCGCGATGAGGATGCGCCCGACGAGCGCGGCGAGAGAGTTCATGACGGTGCTCCGGAAAGACGGGACGGGAGCTTACAATAGCGCAAACCCGGGGAGAGAGCACATGCCGGAAGGGCCGAGCGCCGTCGTGCGCAACAACGTGAAGGAAAAGCTCGCGCGCGGCGAGGTCGTCGCGTCTATGACGGTGCGCCTCGTGCGCTCCATCGAGATCGTCCATCTCGCCAAGACCGCGGGCTTCGACTCGATCTACATCGACGTCGAGCACTCGAGCCTGTCGTACGAATCGACCAGCCAGATCTGCATCGCGGCGCTCGAGGCCGGCATCGCGCCCCTGGTGCGCGTTCCCAGCACGCACGCGGAGCACGTCTCGCGCGCGCTCGACGGCGGGGCGCTGGGCGTGATCGCGCCGCACGTGCACTCGGCGGCCGAGGCGCGGGAAGTCGTCGCGGCCGCGAAATTCCCTCCCCTGGGCGGGCGATCGGCGGCCGGGCCGCTGCCGCATCTCCGCTATCGCGCGGTTCCCGTGGCCGACGCCAACGCCGCGATGAACGACGCGACCATGATCGTCGTCCAGTTCGAGTCCGCGCGCGCCGTCGAGTACGCCGAGGAGATCGCCGCGGTCGATGGCGTCGACATGGTGCTGATCGGCACGAACGATCTGCTTGCCGAGATGGGGCTCGCGGGCCAGTACGAGCACGCGCGGGTGCGCGACGCCTACGAGCGGACGATCGCCGCGTGCAGGAAGCACGGCAAGCACGTCGGCGTGGGCGGCCTCGCGACCCGCCCCAAGCTCGCCGCCGAGTACGTCGCGATGGGCGCTCGCTACGTCTCCACCGGCACCGACCTCGCCTTCCTGCTCGCCGAATCGACGGCGCGCGCGAAGCAGGTCCACGAGATGGCCCTGAAATGAGAAACCTCGCCTTCGTCCTCGCCTTTCTCCTCGCCCAGAGCGCCGCAGCGCAGTTCCCCAACAAGCCCGTCCGCATTGTCGTCGCCTTCCCGCCCGGCGGCGGCACCGACATCGTCGCGCGGCTGATCTCGCCGCGGCTCGCCGAGGCCTGGGGCCAGCAGGTGCTGGTCGAGAACCGCGCCGGAGCGAGCGGGGTGATCGGCACCGAGCTCGCGGCGCGCTCGGCCGCCGACGGGACCACGCTGTTTCTGGGGACGTTGGGCAATCTCGCCGTGAACCAGCACCTGTACCCGAAGATGGCGGTCGACCCCTTGCGCGACTTCGCGCCGGTGACACAGGTCGTCGCGGTGCACTTCGTGATGGTGGCGAACCCCTCGCTCCCCGCGCGCAACGTGGGCGAGCTGATCGCCCTGGCGAAGGCGCAGCCCGGGAGAATCAACTACTCGTCCTCGGGCCCGGGCGGCGCGCCGCACCTCGCGGGCGAGCTGTTCAAGAGCATGGCCCACGTGAACCTCGTCCACGTTCCCTACAAGGGCAGCGCGCCGAGCTTCCAGGACCTGCTCGGCGGCCAGGTCTCGCTCACGTGCGACAGCCTGGTGCAGGCGCTGCCGTACATCCGCGACGGGCGCCTCAGGGCGCTCGCGGTGCTCGGCGCGACGCGCACGCCGCTGCTTCCCGACGTTCCCACGGTGGGGGAGACGGTTCCGGGCTACGAGCTCACCAACTGGTTCGGCCTCGTCGCTCCCGCCGCGACGCCCGCCGCGGTCGTCTCGAGGATCCACGCGGACGTGGTCAAGGTGCTGAAGGACCCCTCGATCGCCGAGAAGCTCTCGGGCATGGGCGCCACCGCCATCGGAAACACCCCGGAGGAGTTCGGCGCGGTGATGCGCGCGGACTCGGAGAAATGGGGCCGGCTGATCCGCGAAGCGCGCATCAAGGCGGAGTGAGCATGGAAGCGATGAAGGTCGGCGGCTACGAGATCGACGTCCTCATCCAGGGATTTCCCGGACGGATGGTGTGCCACGGGGGCCTGGGCTGGAGCACCGTCGCGCTCGTGCGCGGCGAGGGCCGCGTCGCGCTCGTCGACGTCGGGAGCTTCAACATGCGGAAGGGGATCCTCGACCAGCTCGCGCGGCGCAACCTCGAGCCCGGCGACGTGACCGACGTCATCCTCACGCACTCGCACTACGACCACTCGCTCAACTGGATCATGTTCCGCCACGCGCGCATCGTCATCGGGGCGCGCGAGCTCGCCTGGTCGCTGAAGGAGCCCTGGGGCGAGGGGCCGGTGCCCGAGCTGTACATGCGCGAGCTCGAGGAGTGGCCAACGCTCCACCCGGTCGCCGCGGGGCAGGAGTTCATGCCCGGCTTCAAGGCGCACGCGGCGCCTGGCCACACGCCGGGCCACCTCGTCTTCGTGCTCGAAGGCAGGGACAGCGACGCGGTGTTCACCGGCGACGCGGCCAAGAACCGCGCCGAGCTGCTCGCGAGAAAGGGCGACGCGACCTACGACGCCGCGCAGAGCGCCAAGTCGATCGAGCGCATCTGGGAGCTGTGGAAGAAGCGCCCGGGCAGCGTCCTCATCCCCGGCCACGACCTTCCCATGACCCAGAAGGATGGGAAGATTGCCTACCTCGGCAAGCGCCAGGCGGCGCTCAAGATGTGGTTCGGCGACGACCTCGAGAGGACGACGATCGTCGAGCTGGGACCGCGCTGATCCGGGCTCAGTCGAACTCGCTCTTCCTCAGCCTCTCCACGCACAGGTCCACGAACGCCCGCACGCTCGCCGACAGCAGCCGCGAATGAGGGTAGGCGACGTGGACGGGCAGCGGCTCGGCCTCGAAGTCCTCCAGCACGTACTTCAGCTTCCCGGACCGCTTCAGGGGCGCCACCATGTACGAAAGGAAGAAGCCGAGTCCCAGCCCGCTCGCGCAGGCGTCGACGGCCACGTCGGCCTGGTTGACCGTGAGCGCGCCCGCGACAGGCACGGCGGTATTGCGCGACTCCGCGCGAAAGCGCCATTCGCTCCGCGGCTGCAGGCCCGTGAAGCGGATGCAGCGGTGCTGCCGGATGTCGCCCGGCCGGCGCGGCACGCCGCGGCGGCGAAGGTAGCCGGGACTCGCGCACACCACCGGCCGCACCTCGCCGACCGGGATCGCCACCAGCGAGGAATCGGCGAGGTGGCCGATGCGCACGGCGACGTCCACGCCTTCCTCCACCAGGCCCACGACGCGGTTCACGAACAGCAGCTCGGCGACGACGTCCGGGTGCGCCTCGACGAACTCGCTCACCACGGGCGCGACGTGGCGCCGGCCGAACATGACCGACGCGGTGACCGCCAGCCGGCCCTGCGGCCTGGCGCGCCGCGAAGTGAGCGTCGCCTCGGCCTCGCGCACCTGGCCGAGGATGAGGCGGCAGTGCTCAAGGTATTGCCTGCCCTCGTCGGTGAGGTGAAGCCTGCGGGTCGTGCGGTTCAGCAGGGTCACGCCGAATTCGCGCTCGAGCGCGGCCAGCGCGCGCACCATCGACGGCAGCGACACGCCGAGGTCCGCCGCCGCCGCCGTGAGGCTACCCTTCTCGACGGCGCGCACGAAACCTTGCATGGCCTGGAGCTTGTCCACCCGTGGATATTACTTCACGTTCAGCAATAGTCTATTGCCATTAACCATGTTTATTTACGAATGTGAATGACCGAAACTGCGCCCTTTCGGAGGATCCCTCCATGAAAAGGACGCCGCGCCTGACGCTAGCCGCGATCCTGACCTTGTACGCCGCGGCCGGAACGCCGGAGGAGGGCAAGATGACCGGAGCCGAAGCCAAGATGTTTTCAGCGAGCGCCGGCTACGAGCGCTTCATGGGCCGCTGGAGCCGGCTGCTCGCGCCGGAGCTGGTCGCCTTCGCTGGCGTGAAGGACGGCGACCGCGTTCTCGATGTCGGCGCCGGAACCGGATCGCTCGGATCGACGGTCGAGGCGCGCATGCCGTCGAGCCGGATCGTCGGCGTCGACCCGTCCCCCGGCTTCATCGCCTACGCGCAGAAGAACGCCAGGTCCGACCGCGCGCACTACGAGGTCGGCGACGCCCAGGCGCTGAAGTTCAAGGATGCTTCGTTCGACGACACCCTGGCCCTCCTGGTGATGAATTTCATCCCGGATCACGGAAAGGCGATCGCCGAGATGCGCCGCGTCACCCGGCCGCAGGGCATCGTGAGCGCCTGCGTCTGGGACTACAACGAGGGCATGCAGATGCTCAGGTTCTTCTGGGACGAAGCCGTTGCTCTCGACCCGTCGATCGAGCCGAAGGACGAGCGCCATATGAAACTCTCCCACCAGGGACAGCTGGCCGAGTTGTGGAAGAAGGCGGGGCTGGTCAGTGTCCGGGAACAGCCGGTGGTCATCGACCAGGCGTACTCGTCGTTCGAGGACTACTGGGGCCCGTTCACCAAGGGCGCGGGTCCCGGGGGCGCCTACGTCGTGTCACTCCCGGAGGACCGCCGCCTGCAGCTCGAAGCGCGCATGCGAAAGCGCCTGCTCGGCGATCGCGCGAACGGGTCGTTCACACTCAAGGCGCGCGCATGGTGCGTGCGGGGAGAAGTGCCCAAGGGCTGAACGGACTCGGCACCCCGGGCGTCGAGGACGACGCTGATCGAACTGGGGCGCTGAGAGCTAGGACCGCGCCCGCAGCAGGAGAATCACGGCGCAAAGAGCCAGCGCGATCAGAATCCCCCAAACGTTGCGGTTGCCTTGGCGAAGCGCCCGCAGAAGGAAACGGACCTGACTCAGCGTTCCCGATGAGGGGATGCGCGCGAGGATGAAGCCGCGCAGCTCCTCCTCCGCGAACCGGGGCATTTGACCGTAGCGCAGACCGATCAACCTTGGGCCGGCGAGAATGTTCAGCCCGTCGGAGTGGCGAGGACGTCGAACGAATACTCTTCCACTTTCCCGTCCCCCGGATCGAGGAAGAACCGCTTACCGTCGGCGCCGAGGCGCGCGCGCCAGACGATCGGCGCACGGAGCGCGCTTATCGTTTCCCAGAGGATCACGCCGATTACTTCGGGACAAAAACATCGAGCGCGGCTTTCCTCACCTCTGCCGAAATCTCGGGGAACAGCTCGGAGAGCGCGATCAGCGCAAAAATGATGACCAGGGCCGCGAGGCCCCACCGGGTTGTGCGGTCGCCCGCGCGCAGGGCGCGCATCGAAAGGTCGAGCGCGCTGATTCGGTTGGAAGGCGGAATCCGCGCGAGCACGTAGCCGGCCAGCTCTTCTTCGTTGAACAAGGGTTCGGCCTTGTGCCCGAGGCGCAGCGGAATAAGCCTGCGACCGGCCAGCAACTGGCGATTGCCCGACGCGAAAACCGCTTCGAAAGGATATCCCCGTACCTTGCCGTCGCCCAGGTCGAGAAGGAGTCGCTTGCCGTCGGTGCCGAGGCGCGTCCGCCAGGACCTGGGCGGGCGCACGAGCAGGACGACAGGCACCAGCGCAGCGACGCCGAGGATCGCCAAGCCGAAAAGCTGCAAGGACTGCGGAAGGCCCTGAAACACCGACGTGAACGCGTATAGCATCGCGATCAACGTCCCCCCGATCACCACGAGCATGGTGATCGCGAGTCGTCGGGCGCGCTTCCTGAACTCCGGCAGCACTTCCAGCCAGTGGATTCCCGAGACCGACTGCGGATCCCGGGGCACGCCGACCTGTACGGGGTCGGAAAGGCGTTCGCCGAGACGCCACAGCGCGAGGATGCCCAGGAGGGGAATGAGGCCGACCAGGACCTGCGCGGCAAGGCGCAGATTGCGCCACAGCGAACGCGAAGCGCGAAGCCCGTCGAGCTCGGCCCGGAACGCCGCGTCGCCCCAGGACGCGACCGACGCGTCCTTTGCCGAGACACGAGTCACGGTGACCTGGGTCGGATCGGCGACCAGCAGGCCTCCGGGCACCGGAGCGATCCGCGTCGGGTCGGAGTCCGGGCCGAGGTCGACCCGCCTCTGCGCCTTGCCGTCGCTTCCGAAGAGAATCAGATCCGCGTCCTTCATGCCCTCACTGGCGACCAGCACCCACCAGTTGCCCTCGGGCGTCTGCGCAAGGTCCATGGGCAGGTACCGGCCCGGCCTGGAGAACGGGGAGTCGGTCTTCATCTCCCACAGGTCGGGACCGAAGACGTCGCGCCCAACCGGGATGCGCACGAGTCGGCGGTGATCGGTGTCGACGACCATGAGCTCCCCGGGTTTTTCGACCACGAGCTCGTTCGGATGCATCACTCGCCCGGGAGCCGAAACGTCGAGCACCTTGCCGTCGGCGTCGGTGAGGATCAGCCGGTGCTTCGCATTGTCCGAGAAGTACCAGCGGCCGCGCTGCTCGTCGGCCGCGACCATCAGAGCGTACTCCGGCGCTCCGATGCGGCCGAACATGGCCGTCATCGCCACGCATTTCTGCGTCGCCGTGTTGCACCGGTACGCGCGGGAAGGCACCGCCTCGGCGAGCACCAGCGTCCCGTCCGAGAGCGCGAGCAGCTCCGAGAGGATCGGCCCGACGCCCAGCGCGCCGAGCGCCAGCACCTGCTTGCGCTCGCCCGCCTCGGTGAAGCGGTGCAGAGAGCCGTGGCTGGCGACCCAGACCGTGCCGTCCGGCGCGTGCGCGACCTCCGACGGCCCCAGCGTGTCCACCCCCAGGCGGTCGCCTGCGTAGTAGAGGACGGCGAACGACAGCGCCATCCCGACGAGGGTCGCGCCCGCTACGGCGTTCTTGATCTTCTGGTTGTCCATATCCCTGAGGATGCCATTCTGCCTCGCGGCGGCGTCGCCGGATAGTCGGCATAGTAAGATGCTCCCGAGGAGAAGGAGCCATGAGAAAAACGCTCGCGCGGCTGTTCCTTGCCGTGTTAGCCGCCGCGCTCGCGACGGCCGCGGCGGCGCAAACGCCATCGCGCCCCCTGAAGATCGTCGTCCCCTTCCCTCCCGGCAACGGCACCGACATCCTCGCGCGCCTGATGGCGCCGAAGATGACCGCAGCGACCGGCCAGGCGGTGATCGTCGATAACCGCGGCGGCGCGAACGGCCAGATCGGCGCGGAGGCGGTGGCGCACGCCGCTCCCGACGGGACCACCATCTTGTTCACCTCGCCGAGCACGCACGTGACGGCGCTCTTTCTCACGAAGTCCCTGCCGTACGATCCGGTGAAGGATTTCACGCCGATCACCGCGGCGGTCGAGCCGGTCACGGTGATGACGGTCAACCCGTCGCTCCCGGTGAACTCCGTGAAGGAGCTGATCGCCTACGCGAAGGCGAACCCCGGAAAACTGAACTACTCCAGCCCCGGCATCGGCGCCGTCTTCCACATGTCGGGCGAGCTGTTCAAGCTCGGAGCAGGCGTCGACATTGTGCACGTCCCCTACAAGGGCGCCTCCCCCGCGCTCCAGGGCGTGATCGCAGGCGAGGTCGCGATCGGCTTCAACTCGCTCGCGTCGGTCCTGCCGCATATGCGCTCGGGCAAGCTCAAGGTGCTCGCGGTGCTCGAGGCGAAGCGCTATCCGGGTCTGCCCGACGTGCCGTCGATGCACGAGGTGCTCCCCGGCTTCGAGAAGCCCGCGTCGTGGTTCGGCCTGTTCGGCCCCGCGGGGCTGCCCGCCGCGACGGCCGCGAAGCTGCACGACGAGCTGGTCGCCTCGCTCAAGGACCCGGGGGTGCACCACAAGATCGACGAGCTGGCGATGACCGTGATCGCCAACACGCCCGAGCAGTTTTCCGCCATGCTGAAGAGCGGAATCGACCAGTACGGACGGCTCATCAAGGCCGCCGGAATCCAACCGGAGTGAAAAAGATGACTCGAAGAATCGTCCTGGGCTTCCTCGCCACGCTTTTCGGTGTTGCGGTGCACGCGCAGACCTATCCGACGAAGCCGATACGCCTGGTCATCCCCTTCCCGCCCGGCGGCAGCAACGACGTGGTCGGCCGCATGATCGCCTTCCAGCTCGCCGACCGCATCGGCAAGTCGGTCGTCGTCGACAACCAGGGCGGCGCGGGCGGAATCATCGGCACCGAGGCCGTCGCGCGGGCCGCGCCCGACGGCTACACGCTGCTCCTCATCTCGGTCGCGCACGCCTTCGGCAGCTCGATGTACAAGCTGCCCTACGACCCGATCGGCGCCTTCGCGCCCGTATCGATCCTCGGCAGCGGGCCCGTCGCGCTTTGCGTGAATCCCAAGCTCCCGGTGAATTCGCTCGCCGACCTGATCGCGCTCGCCAGGGCGAAGCCCGGCGAGCTGAACTACGCTACCGCCGGCATCGGCAGCTTCCAGCACCTCGCGAGCGCGCTGTTCAAGCTGCAGTCGGGCCTGGACATCGTGCATATCCCGTTCAAGGGCGGCGGGCCCGCGATGGCCGACGTGGTAGCCGGCAACACCCAGATCGTGATCGGCTCGCTCATCCAGATGCTGCCGCAGATCAACTCCGGGCGGCTGAAGATCCTCGGCGTCGGCAGCGCCAGGCGCGTCCCCGCGCTGCCGAAGGTGCCGACGATCTCGGAAGCGGGCGTACCCGGCTACGAGGCGACCAATTGGTGGGGCATCGTCGCGCCCGCCGGCACGCCCAGGGCGGTCATCGACAGGCTGCACGGCGAGCTCTCCGCCGTGCTCGCCACCAGCGAGACCCGGAAGCGCTTCGAGACCGAGGGCGGCGAAGCGATCCAGATGAGCTCGGACGATTTCGGGAAGTTCATAGCCGCCGAGACGGCGAAATGGGCGAAGGTAGTGAAGGAAGCCGGGATCAAGGCGGAGTGACTGCGCGTTCAGCCGGCGGCGCTCAGAACGTGAATCCGAAGGACACGCCCACGCCGCTGCTCCTTATAGTGCTGCCGCCGAATCTGTAGTCGAGCAGCGTGGCGCGCACGCCCAGGGCGACGGCGTCGAGCAGGTAGTCCCCCTGCAGCAGCACGCCGGTCGCGTTGTCGAAGGTCGCATCGATGCTCGAGCTCGCCCCGCTGCCCTTGACTCTGGGCTCCATGACGTAGGTCAGGCCCCCGCCCAGGCGGAAGCTCGGCCAGCGGTAGAGCAGCAGCGCGTCGAGCGGAAAGCGGGTCCACCGTATGTCGCCGTTGTCCGCGTGCAGCCCCTGGTACTTCACCGACAGCGTCGCGAGGAGCTCGATGTTCCCGGCCTCGTTCAGCACTGAAACGCCGCCCCCGAGGTACAGGCCCTCGTTGGCCTTGATCGAGTCGGAGTGGCCGGTCGTATACGTCATGGTCGCGACCGGCTCCCCGCCGGCGTCGTAGCCCGCGACCAGGACCGGGCGCAAGCCCGCGGCATGCGCCGGTGCGAGCACCGCCAGCAGGCATGCCGCTCCCGAAACGACGCGCGTGATGGACGTCATCCCGCCTAACGCAGCTTCGTGATCTTCGAGAGCAGGTCCTTCTCGTCCACCGGCTTGAGGATGTAGTCCTTCGCGCCCTGGCGCACGCCCCAGATGCGGTCGGTCTCCAAATTCTTGCTGGTGCACAGGATGACCGGGATGTGCTTGGTCTCCTCGTCGCGCGTGATGGCGCGCGTCGCCTGGAAGCCGTCCATGTCGGGCATGACCACGTCCATGAGGATCATGTCGGGCTTCTCCGACTTCGCCTTCTCGATCGCTTCCTTGCCGCTCGCGGCGAGGCTGCACCGGTACCCGTGCCGGGAGAGCATCTCGCTCAGGCCGTGGCGGTTGGTCGCGGAGTCGTCGACGATGAGAATCTTCCTGACCGGCATCTGCCAATTCTACTTCACGCCCGCGGGCGGCAACGTGAAAAGGCCACGCGGACCATTCGATGCTAGGATTCGCGGCCATGGCCCGCGCGTCGAGATCCTGCCTCTGCCTGGTCCTTGCGCTTCTCGCTGCGCCGGCGCCGGCGCAGACGCTGCTGCGCATCTCGACGCCCGCGGTCCCCGACGACTGGCACGTCAAGATGCTCTACGTCTTCCGCGACGAGCTCGCGAAGACCGCGCCGGGCCGCTTCGACGTGCAGGTGCACCACTCGGGAACGCTCTTCCGCCAGGGCGCCGAGGTCGTAGCGATGCAGCGCGGCAACCTCGAGATGGCGCTCGTGTCGATGCAGGACATCGCGCGGCAGCTTCCCGAATACTCGATCTTCACGGCAGGCTACCTGATACGCGATCCCGGGCACCTTCAGAAGGTCTGGGCCGGTGCGATCGGCGACGAGGTTCGCCGCCGGGTCGCGGAGGCGATGGGAATCGAGCTGCTGCAAGTCGTCTACCTCGGCACGCGCGAGCTCGGGCTGCGCGAGCCCAGGACGGTGAGGACGCCGTCCGACCTCGCCGGCCTGAAGCTGCGCATGCCGGGGTCGAAGGAGTGGCTTTTCCTCGGGCAGGCGCTCGGCGCGAGCGCGACGCCGCTCGCCTTCACCGAGGTCTACCTGGGACTCAAGACCGGCACCATCGACGCCCAGGACAACCCGTTGCCGACCCTGAAGTCGGCGAAGTTCTACGAGGTCACGAAGCAGATCGTGCTCACCTCGCACCTCGTCGATTCGCTCCAGATCGCGATCGCGGGGAAGACCTGGAGCGCGCTGCCGGGACCGGACCGCGACAAGGTGAAGAAGGCCGCGGCCGCGGCGGCGAAATTCAACGACGAGAACCGCGAGCGCGAGGAGCGCGAGCTGATCGAGTTCTTCCGCGCCCAGGGCATCGCCGTGACCGCGCCCGACGTGGGGGCGTTCCGGAAAACCGTGCAGTCGGCCTACCTGAATTCCGAGTTCGCGAAGCAGTGGCCGCGGGGCCTGCTTGAGCGGATCAACGCCGTCAGATAGGTTCGCCGAGCGCCTGAGACGGGGGGCCGATCTCGTCGGCGCGGCGCTGTTCGCCGCGATGTTCCTCGCCCTCGTATTCCAGGTCGTCTTCCGCTTCGTCTTTGGCAAGCCCGCCGCGTGGACCGAGGAGCTGGCGACGATCGCCTACGTCTGGGTGATCTTCTGGGGCTGCGCGTTCTCGGTGCCGCTCGCCGCGCACGTCGCGGTCGACTTCGTCGTGCCGCGCTTCCCGCCCCCGTTGCGGCGCGCGCTGTACGCCCTGGGGCTCGCCGCGCTCGCCGGCCTCTTCCTGTGGGCGCTCCCGGGCGTCGCAGACTACCTGCGCTTCATGCTGCGCGAGCGCACTCCGGTGCTCGACCTGCCCTTCGGCATCGTCTACTGCATCTTCCTCGCGGCCGTCGTGATGGTCGTGCTGCGCTGCGCCGCCGAGATCGTGCGTCCCCGGCCGTGAGCGGCGCGTTCTGGCTGATGATCGCGGCGTTCGTGGCGATCGCGCTGCTGCGCGCTCCCATCGGCCTCGCGATGATCGCCGGCTGCATCGCCTACCTCGGCGCGACCGGGCGCGACATGGGGCTCGTCGCCGAGCAGATCCTGAACAGCCTCTTCGGCAGCTTCGTGCTGATCGCCGTGCCGATGTTCATCTTCGCCGCGAACGTGATGAACGTCGGATCGCTCTCGGAGCGCATCTACGGGCTCGCGCACGCGCTCATGGGCAGGTTCCGCGGCGGGCTCGCGCACGTCAACGTCCTCGCGAGCGTGATCTTCTCGGGCATGAGCGGCAGCGCCATCGCCGACGCGGTCGGGCCCGGCATGGTCGAGATCGAGATGATGTGCAAGGACGGCCAGTACTCGCGGCCCTTCGCGGTCGCGGTAAGCGCCGCCTCCGCGACCATCGGGCCCATCATCCCGCCGTCGATCCCGATGGTCCTGTACGCGCTGGTGTCGGGCGCGTCGGTCGGCGCGCTCTTCATCGGCGGGATCATTCCCGGACTGCTCATGGCCGCGTCGATGATGCTGGTGATCGTGTGGATCGCGAGGAAGCGCGGCTTCCCGATGGAGGCGCCGGTGCCCTGGCGCGAGATTCCGCGCGTGTTCATCCGGACCCTCCTGCCCTTGCTCATGCCGGTGGTGCTGCTCGGCGGCATCTACTCGGGCGCCTTCACGCCGACCGAGGCGGCGGCGGTGGCGGCGCTCTACGCGCTGGCGCTCGCGCTCCTGGTCTACCGCGTGCTCGACTGGAAGGGGCTGGTCGCCGTCCTCTCCGACAGCGCGCGCTCCACTGCGGTGGTGAGCGTCATCATCTGCGGAGCGTTCCTCCTCAATTACGTGCTCGCGACCGAGCAGGTCCCCGAGCGCGTCGCCGCATGGTTCGCCTCGCTCGACATAGGGCCGCTCGGCTTCATCCTCGTCGCGAACCTCGTCTTCCTCGTGCTCGGGTGCCTGCTCGACACCACGACGCTGCTCCTCGTGCTCGTGCCGCTGCTGCTGCCCGCGGCCAGGGCGCTGGGGGTGGACCTCGTGCACTTCGGGGTGGTGATCGTGGTGAACATGATGATTGGCCTGCTCACCCCGCCCTACGGCGTGCTGCTGTTCGTCCTCGCGGGCCTCTCGGGTGCGCCGGTGAAGGATATAGTGCGAGAGCTCCTGCCGTTCATCGCGGCGCTGGTCGCGGTGCTCTTCCTCCTGATATTCGTGCCCTCGCTCGTGCTCGCCCTGCCGCGGCTCGCTGGGTACGCGGGTTGAATGAAGCTCGTCGTCGCCCTGTGCCTCGCGCTGGCTCTGGCGCAGGCGGCGAACGCCGATCCCGGCGCCGAAAGCCTGAGCGCTCCCGAGCGGCGCCGCGACCAGTTTCCGAAAGGATTCGGGTACGCGATCTTCCCCTACCCCTACAGCCTTCCGGGGATCGGCTCGGGGCTGAGCCTGGTCGCCGGCGCTCTCAACGTCGGCGACTCCTATACGGACGTCTACGGGATCGCCTTCGGCGGCGACGTGAAGGGCGGGGCCGTGGGGCTCGGCGATCTGCACCTGATTCCGCGCACGCTCATCCTCGACGTCGGGTACAGCTCGCTCAGCCGCGCGGCGTTCCAGAGCTACAGCCAGCGCGGCATGAACACGGGAAAGGACGACTTCAGCATCGCCGAGGTCGCCGATACGGACTATTTCGGCGGGCGCCTCACTGCGACGTTCTTCGAGCGGCGCTTCGAGCTCTACAGCGCCTGGTTCGCGAGCGCCTCGAAGCTGAAGAGCATCCGCGACCACGACGGCAACCTCATCATCGAGGCGCAGGACCCGCCCCGCGACCGCGGCCGCACCACGATCTTCGGGACGCGCTTCGATCTCACCGACGACTACGCCGATCCCCGCAGGGGGCTGCGCGCCGACGTCTCGCGCACCCAGTCGCCGCCCAAGGGCTCGGGGCCCGACTTCTTCGTCATGGACTACAGCTTCACCGGCTACGTTCCGGTCGCGCGCAGGAACACCGTCGCGATCAACCTGCTGCGCTCGGACGCGTTCGTGACGCGCCAGGGTGAAACCGACCCGGCCGTCCTGCAGGCGCAGCTGGGGCTGGACTGCGCGAGCATCCCGGACCCCGCCCAGCGGCAGACCTGCAGCGAGGTGATCGCCACCACGGCCGCGGCGAACCAGTTCGGCACCGCCACGCAGCTCGGCGGCTTCAACCGCCTGCGCTCCTACCCCCAGGGCCGGTTCAAGGGCGCGCATACCCTGTTCCTCGGCGCCGAGTACCGCTGGAACCTGACCGACGAGGCGACGCCTTTCGACATCTTCGTCATGAAGGACGTGCGCACCGCGATCCAGCTCGCCTTCTTCTACGAGACCGGCGTCACTTCCGACTCCCGCGACGACCTCTACCGCCGCAGCGAGTGGCGCGACTCCTACGGAGCCGGGTTCCGCATCGTGACCGGCTCGGGAGTGGTGTTCCGCGCCGACGTGGCGCACGGCAAGGAGGGTTTCAACGCCGCGATCTTCATCGGCTATCCGTGGGAGCTGCAGTGACTCAGTCGCAGCGGACGGACATCCCGCCGTCGACGACGATCTCGGCACCGGTGACGAAGCGCGCCTCGTCGGAGGCGAGGAAGAGCACGGCATTCGCCGTGTCGCGCCCGTCGCCTTCGACGGGAAGCGGGATGCGCTTCTGGCGCTGCTTGAGCAATTCCGTCACGTCGCCGCCCGCGCGCTGGCGCGCGAGGCGCGCCTCGACCATGGGCGTATGCAGCTGGCCGGGGACGACGGTGTTCACGCGTATCCCCCTGGGCGCGTACTGCACCGCGACCACGCGCGAGAGCTGGATCACGCCCGCCTTGGTCGCGGCGTAGCCGACCTGGGGGCTGCCGGTGAAGCGGATGCCGGACGTCGAGGCGATGTTGACGATCGCCCCGCCGCCTAGCTTCTCCATCACGGGGATGACGTGCTTGCAGCCGAGGAACACGCTCGTGAGGTTGAAGCCGACCTGAGCGTTCCACGTCTCCTCCGACATCTCCGCCGGGCCGCCCGGGGCGGAGCCGCCGACGTTGTTCACCAGGATGTCGACGCGGCCGTAGGCTCTCACGCACGCCTCCACCATCGCGGCAACCTCGCTTCCACTGGTGACGTCGCACAGATGAGTCCTGATCTCGCCGCCCGCCTTCTTCACGCCGTCCACGGTCTCGCGCAGCCGCTCGGCGTCGCGGTCGACGGCGAAGATCTTCGCGCCCTCCTCGGCGAAGCGGACCGCAGTCGCGCGCCCGTTGCCCCAGCCGGGTCCGACCGAGCCCGCGCCGGTGACGATCGCGACCTTGCCCTCGAGGCGCCGCGTCATCGCTTGAAGCGGTAGAAGCCCCGCGGGTTGTCGACGAGCAGCGCCTGGCGCTCCTTCTCCGAGGGCGCGATCTCCGAGAGCAGGTCGACCAGCACGCCGTCGTCGGGGATCGCGGCGAGGTTGGGATGCGGCCAGTCGCTGCCCCAGAAGCAGCGGTCGCCGAACTCGGCGACGAGCGTCCGCGCGAACGGGCGCGCGTCGGGCCAGGGCGGGTCCTTGCGCGAGATGCGCTCGGAGCCGCTCACCTTCACCCGGAAGCGCGCATCGCGCATGAGCTCGAGCAGCTTCCTGAACGCGGGCTGGTCGATGCCGAGCGACGCGTCGACGCGCCCCATGTGGTCGATGACCACCGGCACCGCGGAACGCCTGAGATGCGGCGCGAGCTCATCGATGAGCGCGGCTTCGAAATGCACCTGGAGATGCCATCCGAGCTTCGCGAGCCGCGGCGTGAGCGCGATCGCGTCCTCGACCTTCGGGCCCCTGCCGAGATGGCTCATGAAATTGAAGCGCACGCCGCAGAACCCCTGGCCGTCGAGGCGCTCGAGCTCGGCGTCGCCGACCGAGGGCGGAACGAGGGCGACGCCGCAGTAGTCGCCGTGCTTCGCGGCGATCGCGTCGGCGACCACGCGGTTGTCGTAGCCGTGGCAGGTGGACTGCACGATCACGCAATGCCCGACGCCGAGCATGGCGTGCAGCGCGAACAGCTTCTCCTTGGGCGCGTCGGCGGGGATGAACGGCGCGCCCTCGGCGTAGGGGAACACCTTCGCCGGACCGAATACGTGCACGTGCGCGTCGCACGCGCCGGCCGGAAGCTTCAGCCTGGGCTTGCTCGGCGAAGCAAGGTACGACGGCCCGGGGTCCCCCATCTCACTGGTCTTCCTTGAAGCCGATCGCCTTGATGATCGTTCCCCAGCGCTGCTGCTCCTCGCCGAGGAAGGTCGAATACTCCTCGGGGGTCATCGGGGCGGGAATACCGCTCACCTTGGCGAACTGCTCGATCAGCGCGGGCGACCTGAGCGCCGCCATCGAGGCCTCGTGGATGCGCTTCAGCACCGCGGGCGGCGTGCCCGCGGCCGCGACCAGGCCGTACCAGTTGTCCGAGATCACCCGCGGATAGCCCGCCTCCGCGGTGGTAGGAACGTCGGGGAGCGAGGGCGCGCGCTTCGCGCTCGTCAGGGCGAGCGCCCTGAACTTGCCCGACTTGATGTGAGGCAGCACCACCGGCACGTCGAAGATGCCCATCTGCACCTGGCCGCCGAGCAGGTCGCTCACCGCGGGCGCGGCGCCCTTGTAGGGAACGTGGAGCACGTCGATCTTCGCCTCGACCTTGAGCAGCTCGCAGGCGAGGTGGGTGATGCCGCCTGCGCCCGCGGAGCCGAAGGCGATCTTGCCGGGGTGCGCCTTGGCGTAGGCGATCAGCTCGGCGAGCGTATTCACCGGCAGCGAGGGATTCACTACGACAACCTCGGGGACTTTCACCACGGTCGTGATGAGCGCGAGGTCCTTGTTCGGATTGAAGGGCATCTTGGCGAGCGCATAAGGCGCCATCGCCACCGAGCCCTGGTTGTTGAAGCCGAGGGTGTAGCCGTCGGGCGCGGACTTGGCGACGGCGTCGATGCCCAGCACCCCGCCGACGCCGCTCTTGTTCTCGACGACGACCGGCTGGCCGAGTCCCGCGGAGAGCGCCTGCGCGAACGTACGGCCGAAGATGTCGGCGGGCCCGCCCGCCGGAAAGCCGACGACCAGGTGCACCGGCCTGGCGGGATACTGGGCGGACGCGCCGCCGGGGGAGAGGGCCGCGGCGCAGGCCAGTGCGGCGAGCAGATTCCTCATTTAACATCCTCCTCGCTGGGTTCGTTTGTCGCGCAAGGATACATGGAATCCGGAGGCCGAAGCATGAAAGACCCCGACGCCGTCAATCGAATGTGGAAGGGCCGGCTGGTCGAATACATCGGCATGCGCTTCGTCGAGACCGGGCCCGACCGCGTAGTCGCCGAGCTCGAGATCAAGGATCATCTGCGCACGCTGCAGGGCACGGTCCACGGCGGCACGCTGATGGCGCTCGCCGACGCGGCCGGCGGGACGGCGACGCTTATCAACCTGCCCGAGGGGGTGGGAACGGCCACCATCGAGTCGAAGACCAACTTCTTCGCCGCGGGAAGAAGCGGCACCCTGCGCGCCGAGACGACGCCGCTGCACAAGGGCAGGAGCACCATGGTGTGGCAGACGCGCGTGACCGACGAGTCGGGGAAGCTGCTGTCGCTTACCATCCAGACCCAGGCGGTGCTGAAGAAGTGAGACCGGAGGAACGATGAGCACGACCAGGAACCAGGGCGCGACCAAGGCGGGAGAAGGACGCTTCGTCTTCGACCTCGGCAAGCTCGATCGCATCAAGGTGGGCGGGGCCTACTCGCCCGCCGAAGGCCCGGTCGTCGAGGGCGAGCGCATGCAGGTCGGCCTCATCACCATCCCGCGGGGGACGGCGTCGCAGCCGCACTCGCACCCGAACGAGCAGTGGACCTACGTGCTGAAGGGCAAGGCGCGCGTCCACGTCGCCGGACAGGCCGAGACGCTCGCCACGCCGGGCACGCTGATCTACTCGCCGGCGAACGTCGTGCACTCGGTCGAGGTGCTGCCCGAGGAAGACCTCGTGCTCTTCACCGTGAAGGATCTGTCGCACGGCATCGTCGGCACGCCGGCGCGCTAGTCCGGGCGTCGCCCGGCGCTCCACACCGAGATGGCAAAGCGCCGGTCCCTGGGCTGATCGCCGAGGGTCTGCATCGCGATCTCGCGCTTCTGCCCGTCCCAGAGGAAGAACCTTCCGTCCACCGGGTGCGAGGCCCACTCGGGGTGCTGTCGCATGAACGCCGGGATCGCCTTATCCGCGATCTTGCGGCTCCGTATCTCATACCCCAGCCGAACGAGGCGCAGGAACGCCGCGCCGTCATAGGCCCGCAAGGCGTAGCCGTCATAGAGGGCCCAGCCGGTCCCGGCGAGCACCTTGCCCGCCGGGTTGTAGACATACCCCGGACCGAAGGCGAACCTGCGCTCGTGCCAGCTCCGGTAGGCGTCGCGCGCGGCAAGGAAGGCCTCCGGCGCGGCGTTGCCCATCCGCTGGCGCTGAGCCACCTCTTCCGCCAAGAGGTTCTGGGTCGCGTTTACCTTCAGCGCCGGCGTCGCGAACCGGTCGAAGAGCCGTTCCCACCACCGGGCCTCTCCGGGGAAGAGCAGGGGGAGCGGGCCTCCCGTCGCGCGCGCCTGGTCCCACATGAACGCGCTCAACCGGTATTCGTGGACGTAGACGCTGCCGGTGTTCCAGGCGCTCTCGGGCACGAGGTCCAGCGCCGCGGCGATCTCGCTCGAGCAGCCCGCAAAATCGAGCTTCGGCTCCGCGATGATGTCCGAGAGCATCGCGAGATCGCCCTGCAGGTTGGCGACGGCGACCATTTTCGAGACCAGAGACTCGCTCGCCGCAAGCTGCTTCTCCCAGGTCCGAATGTCGTCACGGAGACTCGCGAGGACCGCCTTCTGCCGCGATCTTCCTCCCGTCCTGATTTGCATGGCGACATCCGCGAAATACAGCCGGCGCACGGCGGTCGGGACGTAAGCAGGCAGGAGATAGAAGCTGGGTGTCGCCGTCTCGCGGTAGCCCTTGAATGCATGCAGCCGGGAATACCGATGCATCAGCTCCCGGTTGTCCCTGAGAAGCCGCCCGACTTCCGCGCTGCGAGCCCCCGCTTCCGGCAGGCAGGATTTGGTCAGAGGCTGGCAGAAGTCGATCCTCCCCTGGAAAGGGAGCTTCTCTCCCCAGCTGCTGAAGTCGGAGAATCGGTGCTGCGGGTCCTTGAGGGCCAGCGCCACCTCGCTCTCGTATGCGGCGAGCTTCCGCTCGCCCGTCGCGACCGGCGATGCGCCCTTTGGCCCGTCGAATCCCAGCAAGGCCAGGTACAGATTCTCTTCCGGCTTGTAAGGGTTGGGCGCGGGAACCCGCAGCGCTTTCGCCTGCGGCGAGAGCTCCTCGTCGAGCGAATTGATCACGACGAACAACGCGATCAGCCCGACGAAGATTCCGAGTATCCCCTTCGCGATCCTCGGCATCAGCTTCCATCGCGTCGGCGTTTCCATGCCGCTCTTTCGCTCCGCGCCCCTCGGCATACAATACCCGCCATGCCGACCGAATCCAAATGGAAGCACGCGGGTGTGCGCGTCGTCCACGCGAACGAGCTCGACATCAACACGCCGCAGACGCCCGGAATGAACCGCGCCGCGGCGATCACCCACGCGCGCGCCGGCGCCGAGAAGCTCTGGGCCGGCACCGTCGTCATTCATCCGAAGGCGAAGACCGGCGCCCACCACCACGGGCCGGTCGAGAGCGTGATCTACGTCGTGAGCGGCCGCGCCCGCATGCGCTGGGGCGACAGACTCGAGTTCGTCGCCGAGGCCGGGCCGGGGGACTTCATCTACGTCCCGCCCTACGTCCCGCACCAGGAGATCAACGCAAGCGACACCGAGCCGCTGTCGTGCGTGCTCTGCCGCAGCGGACAGGAGCCGGTGGTCGTGAACCTCGACATTCCCGCGGTCGAGAAACCGGAGGAAGTCCGCTGGGTGGACGACATCCATCCGGCAGGGAAGAAGTGACGCTGGAGGGCTCGTGTCCGAGTTGAAGGACCCGCGTGTCCTGTTCGCCGCGGAACGGACATTGCTCGCCTGGAACCGCACGAGCCTCTCGCTCATCGCCTTCGGCTTCGTTGTCGAGCGCGCGGGAGCGCTGATTCAGGCCATTTCGCCCGGAGCCGTCCGGCCAGGTCAGCTGATCCTGACGTTCTGGCTGGGTCTGGCCTTCATTGCCCTGGGGGCGCTCGCCTCGGGGTACTCGGCACGCCAGTACGCGGTCGTGCTGCGCACGCTGACCCCCGCGGAATTTCCTCCGGGCTACGCTGCCAGGTGGGGCTTGATCGTCAACGCCGTCGTGGCGCTGCTGGGTGCGCTTCTGGCGGTCTCCCTCTGGTATTGGCGTTCACCCTGAAGGCCGCCAGGGGAGTTCCTCCCTACAGCCGCACTTTCGCGGTGAGGTCCAGCAATCTTTGAATTTCGCGCGCGCTGGTCAGCGGGTAGGTCTTGAGCCAGCTGCGCATCGAAAAATTGGCCTCGCGCGCGCGGATCTCGTCGGCCTCCGATTCCGCCGCGCCGAGGTCTCCTCTGGCTACGAGGGCCGCCGCGAGGTAGACGTGCGCTTCCACGTCTTCCGGATTGCGCCTGGCCGCTTCGCGGAGATTGATGAGCGCCTGATCGAGATCATCCTCGAACAAGTAGGCGCGCCCGAGCAGCAGGAAGTACAGGTAGCCGCCATCCGGATTGAGCCGTAGCGCGGTGCGCAGCAGGGGGATAGTACGCGCCGGCTGGCCGACGTATGTGTAGATGCCGCCCATGAGGGCGTAGGCGTCGGCATAGGATGGATTCAGCTCGATCGCCTTTTCCAGGGCCTCGATTGCCTGGTCGAAGCGCCTGGCCTGCGCGTGAATGAAGCCGATCGCCCAATAAGCTTCGGGGAAGTCGGGGTCGATCTGGCGAGCGGTCTGGGCAAGCTCCAGCGCCCGGTCGAGCGTGGCCGGCGATCCGCCGGACCGCTGATAGCGATACTCCATGGCGTAGGTCATCGCGAGACCTGCATAGGCACGCGCGAATTGCGGATCCAGATCGATCGCCTTGGCATAGAAGGCGCGGGCGCGCTCGTTGGCCTCGGGCCGACGGACGAGAAACAGCGCCCTGCCGCGCAGGAAGTCCTCGTACGCCTCCGCGCTGCGGGTATAGCGCTTCGCCAGCCGTCGGCGCTCGACATCGCTCAATGTGCCCGGCAACTGCTCTACGAGCGCGCGGCTGATCTCGTTCTGTATGGCGATCAGATCGCCGAAAGGCCGCTCGTATCTACGGGACCACAGCTGCTCGTTCGTGCGCGCGTCGGTCAGCCGAACGTTGATCCGCAGGATCGAGCCGGCACGCTGAACGCTCCCCCCGACGACATAGCGGGCAGATTCGGCCGTGCGGCTGTTCCCCGCTTCCACCGACGTGCCGATCACTCGCACTCCGGAAAGCCGGGAGAGATCCGTCATCAAGTCGCTGCTGATGCCCTGCGCGAGATAAGTCTGCTCGGCGCCCGCGCCCACCGTCTCGAACGGCAGCACCGTGACGGTGGGCAGCCCCGTCGGGTCCGCGTACCCGGCGTCCCGGTCGTCCGCAGGCGCGCGGAGCGAAATCCATGGCCCGGCGAAATAGACGGCCGCCGCGATCGCGGCGAGCGCAACACCCGCCGCGACTCCGGGCGACCGAACCCCGCGGCGCCCGGGCTTCGCCGCCAGCCGCGGCGCCGGCGCGGCGTCGCCCCCCGCCACCTGCGCAATCAGGCGGTAGCCCCGCTTCGGAATGGTCTCGATGAAAGCCGGCGACCGTGGGTTGTCGCCCAGCGCCTTGCGCAGCTTGATGATGCTCTGAGTGAGCGCCTCGTCGCCGACGACCACTCCCGGCCACACCGCGCAGAGAAGCTCCTCCCGGGTGACGACCGCCCCGCTGCGGTCGGCGAGCGCCATCAGGACTTCCATGACCTTGGGTTCGAGGCGCAGCGTCTCCTGTGCGCGCCCGATCTCGTTGGTCGTCCGATCGACCCACCACTCTCCTATCTGGAGCCGCCCCGGAATCATTTTCGTAGGGAAAGCCTAGGACCTTCGTCGGGAGATCCGCCACGGGGCAATGGTAAATGTGACAGGTCCGGCGCGCCATCGGTTCGCAGGGAACGGGCGCACCCGGAACTCGCACAGCCATTTGACCAAGGAGACGTCCCTATGAAGCGGTTTTTGATGCATTTTGGAATACTCGCGGTATTCGCATCGGGTCTGCTGTCGCCCTCACCGTCGGTGGCGGCCGAAGGGCAGAAGTACGTCGTCAAGCCGGTCGCCCAGAAGAAGGTCTCGCAGCTCCCGGAGGGACCGCTGTACTGGCGGGTCGAGACGTTTCCCTCGCTGACCGACGCCAAGGCGGCAGTGGGACCCGATGGCTGGGACCCCGCCGCGGTGCGGTACCAAACGACGACGGCGCTGATCGCCGAGGTCGCCGGCAAGGTCTACGTGGTCACGCTCGGATCCAAGGGCGCCTCCACCCCGGGCGGCACCAAGCTCGCCGAGATCGGCCCGCTGCCGCCGGTCAGCGCTTCCGAATACCTGTTGCGCCTCAACTACGGGTCGGGGCCGGCGGGGTCCGTGACCCCGGTGCACTCGCATCCGGGCTCCGAGTCCTTCTATGTGATCAGCGGCCGGCTGGGGCAGAAGACGCCGGACGGTACCGCGTACGTCGACGCCGGCCACACCATGAACGGACACGCCGCGCACACGACGATGGAGGTCTTCAACGCCGGCAAGACGGACCTGCAGGCGCTGATCATGTTCGTGGTCGATGCCGGCAAGCCGTTCTCGGTGCCGGCGAAGTTCGGTTGACCTCGACCTAGCCTCGCTTCCTGAGGTGCGGATATTTCTCGCTGAGCAGCGACCCGAAGTAGTACGTCGGCCTGAACGCCGGATGCGCGCGGATCGCGTCGAACCAGCGCGCGATGAGGGGCCTGTCCTTCCACATCGTGTCGAGGCCGAGGTCAGCCATGCGCACGATCGCCGGCATCACCGCGACGTCGGCGAGCGTCGGGCGCTTGCCCTGGAGCCAGGGGCCGCCGCCGGCCCCGATCGCGGACTCCATGCGCTCCAGGGTTCTCCTGAGGCGATCCAGCGCTTCGTTCATGTCATTCTCCGAGAACCCCTTGCGGCCCATCTTCAGCATGAATTCCTTCCGCAAGGGCTTGGATTCGGCGAAGGCGACGAACTCCCCCTCGCTCATCGCCGCGAACCGCGGCAGGAAGGCGAGGTTGAAGGTCGGCACGCGCACCGCGGCGGCGGGCATCTCGTCGATGAAGCGCATCAGGGCGCGCATCGCCGCGCGCTCCGCCGGCGCCTCGGGCGTGAAGGTCTCGGGCTCCGGGAATACCTCGTCGAGGTATTCGATGATCACCGAGGAATCGATCACCACGGCGCCGTCGTGCACCAGCGTCGGCACCACGCCGTTGGGGTTGAGCGCGAGATACCCGGGCTTGAGCTGATCGCCCGCGAGCAGATCGAGCTTCACCTCCTCGAAGGGAAGCTTCTTCGCGTTCAGCACGAAGCGCACCCGCTGGCTGCAGGTCGATTGCGGAGCGTTGTAGAGGGTGAAAGCCACGGCGCTCTAAGTCTACGCGTACAATGCGCGCCTTGCCATGATCCGCCTCTCGCAAGTCACGCTCCGCCGCGGCACCAAGGTGCTCCTCGAAGGCGCCGACGTCGCGCTCAACCCGGGTGACCGCATCGGCCTCATCGGCGCGAACGGCTCGGGGAAGTCGAGCCTGTTCGCGCTGCTGCGCGACGAGATACACGCGGACAAGGGCGAGGTCGATTTCCCGAAGCAGTGGCGCATCGCCCACGTCGCGCAGGAGACGCCGGCGCTCGAGCGGCCTGCGCTCGAGTACGCGATCGACGGCGACACGACCCTGAGAAGGCTGGAAGCCGAGCTCGCGAAAGCCGAGGCGGCGAACGACGGACACCGCATCGGCGAGCTGCACGCCGCGCTCGGCGACGCCGGCGCCTACACCGCGCGCTCGCGCGCGGAGCAACTGCTCCACGGCCTCGGCTTCTCGCGCGAGCAGGTCGCCGGGCCGGTGTCGAGCTTCTCCGGTGGCTGGCGCATGCGGCTCAACCTCGCGCAGGCGCTGATGCGCCCCTCCGACCTGCTGCTGCTCGACGAGCCGACCAACCACCTCGACCTCGACGCCATCCTGTGGCTCGAGGACTGGCTGCGCCGCTACCCGGGGACGCTGCTGGTCGTCTCGCACGACCGCGACTTCCTCGACGGCGTGGTGAACGTGGTCGTGCACATCGACAACCGCAAGCTGCGTCGCTATTCCGGCGACTACTCCGCCTTCGAGACGCAGCGAGCCGCCGCGGTGGTCCTCGCCCAGGCGCAGCACGAGAAGCAGCAGCGCGAGCGCGCGCACCTGGAGTCGTTCATCGACCGCTTCCGCGCCAAGGCGACCAAGGCGCGCCAGGCGCAGAGCCGCATGAAGATGCTCGCGAAGATGGAGGAGCTCGCGCCCCTGCACGTCTCGGCGCCGTTCTCGTTCGAGTTCCGCGAGCCGCTGCGCGCGCCCAACCCGCTGCTCGTGCTCGAGGACGTGAGCGCCGGATACCCTGAGAAGACGGTGCTGCGGGGGATCACCTTCTCCCTTCAGTCCGACCAGCGCATCGGCCTCCTCGGGGTGAACGGCGCGGGAAAGACGACGCTCATCAAGACCATCGCCGGCGCGCTCCCGCCCCTCGCGGGCCAGGCGACCTTCAACAAGGGCCTGGAAGTGGGCTACTTCGCCCAGCATCAGGTCGAGATGCTGCGCGACGACCAGTCGCCGCTGTGGCACCTGACCAGGATTTCTCCCGGGGAGCGCGAGCAGGACCTGAGGAACTATCTCGGCGGCTTCAACTTCCCCGGCGACATGGCGACCGACGCCATCGAGCACTTCTCCGGCGGCGAGAAGGCGCGGCTCGCGCTCGCCCTGATCGTGTGGCAGCGGCCCAACCTGCTGCTGCTCGACGAGCCGACCAACCACCTCGACCTCGAGACCCGCGAGGCGCTGACCGTCGCGCTCGCGCAGTTCGAGGGCACCCTCGTGCTCGTCTCGCACGACCGGCATCTGCTGCGCGCGACCACCGACCAGTTCCTGATCGTCTCGGACGGCAAGCTCTCGCCGTTCGACGGCGACCTCGACGACTACCGCGACTGGCTGTTCAGGACCAAGCTCGCGCCGCAGGAGGAATCGGTCCCGCTGCCGCAGACGCCCGCAGCTTCCGATCAGCGCGCCCAAAAACGCCGGGAAGCCGAGGGCCGCCAGGCCCGGTCCGCCGCGCGCAGGCCGCTCGAGTCGCGCTCGAAGCGGCTCGAGGAGCAGATGGCGAGGCTCTCGGCGAAGAAGGCCGCGATCGACGCCCGGCTCGCCGACGCCGCCATCTACGCCGAAGACCAGAAGGACGAGCTGAAGACCCTGATCCTCGACCAGGCCTACGCCGCGCGCGAGCTCGAGCAGCTCGAGGCCGAGTGGCTGGAGCTGCAGCGGAAGCTGGAAGAGCTCGCGGCCTAGTCAGTCCGGCGCGCGCACCCTCCCGCGCAGCCGCTTGATCTCTCCGCGCCGGACCTTGCCTTCGAGCCGCCTCGCCTTCGACGCGCGCGTCGGGCGCGTCGGCCTGCGGGCCCTCGGCACGTGCGCCGCTCGCGCGACGATCTCGTGCAGGCGCGCGAGCGCCTCCTCGCGGTTGCGCTCGAGGCTGCGGTGCTGCTGCGCCTTGATGACGAGCACGCCCTCGCGGGTGATGCGCTGGTCGCGCGAGGCGAGCAGCCGCGATTTCACCTGGCCGGGCAGCGAGGAGGCCCGGATGTCGAAGCGCAGGTGGACCGCATTGGAGACCTTGTTGACGTTCTGCCCGCCGGCCCCCTGGGCGCGCACCGCAGTGAGCTCGATCTCGCTCTCGGGAATGGCGATCGCGCCGTCCATGCCGCCATTCTGCCTTGGCTTGCGGCCACCGTCCGGCTCCGTTACGCTGGACCAAAGGAGGAGAGACATGAACGAGACGACGCCACGCCTGCTGGTCCCCTCGCTGCGCCCCCTTTACTCGTCCCTCGAGCCGTTCTCCTGGCCGATCGTCCGCTGCGCCTGCGGGCTCATCCTCGCCGTGCACGGCTGGGGCAAGATCGCGCGCGGCGCCGAGGCGATGGCGCCGGTGTTCGTGAAAATGGGGTACGAGCACCCGATCGCGCTGATCTACCTGCTCGTCTTCGTCGAGTTCTTCGGCGGGATCGCCATCGCCGCCGGGCTGTTCACGCGCTTCTTCGCGGCCGCGGTGACGATCGAGATGGCCGTCATCACCTTCGTGCACTACCTGCCCAACGGATTCTCCTGGCTCAACCGCGGCTACGAGTACACGCTCATGTGGGGCCTGATCGCCCTGGCGATTCTCATCCGCGGCGGCGGGCCGTGCTCGCTCGACCGGCGCATCGGCGTCGAGCTCTAGAGCCGCGCCCGGTTTGATCTGGATCAAACGGACGGGTCTCCGCCGGAGCATGCTTCGCGCATGAAGGACCCGGTCCAGCACTGGCACGCCGAGCACGCGAACTTCTCGCGGCTCCTCGATATCCTCGAGAAGCAGCTCGACGCGTTCCACGCCGGCGAAAAGCCGAACTATGAGCTGATGATCGACATCGTCAGCTACCTCCGCCACTACCCCGACCTGCACCACCACCCGCGCGAGGACGCCGCGTTCGCGCTGGTCGCCAGGCGCGACCCCGCGATGAAGCTGTCGCTCTCGCGGCTGCAGCAGGAGCACCGCGTGATCGCGGCGGCGGGCGAGGACCTCCTCAAGGCGCTCAACGAGGTGGAATCCGACGCGATGATCGCGCGCGCCGCGGTCGAATCCATCGCTGCGGTCTACCTCGTGTATTACCGCCACCACATCGCGAACGAGGAGCGCGAGGTGCTGCCGCGCGCGAAGAAGCTCCTCACCGACAAGGACTGGGAGGCGGTTGCGGCGGCGGCGCCCGCCGGGCGCGATCCGCTGTTCGGCAACATGGGCGACGCCGGCTACCGCGAGCTGCGCCGCCACATCCTGCTCGAGGCCCAGCCCGACTGAGGTTTCGCGGCTTTCGGGCCGGGCGCGTAGAATGCGCCTTCGCCCGCGAAATTCCCGAAAGCCCGAGCTTGACCGCACCGCACGGCCAGGCGGCGACCGTCCCGCCGCAGTCCTTCGCCGCCCTCCGCCATTCCGGCTACCGTGCCTACTTCATCTACTCGGCGCTCGCGATGATGGCCGACTCGGTCGAGCACGTCATCAGCTACTGGATCATCTTCCAGAAGTTCCATTCGCCCGCGCTCGGCGGCTTCGCCATCCTCTCGCACTGGCTTCCGTTCCTGTTCTTCTCGGTGTGGTCGGGCGCGCTCGCAGACCGCTTCGACCCGCGGCGCCTGATCCAGGTCGGCATGGCGCTGTTCATGGCCGCCTCGCTCGGCTGGGGGCTGCTGTTCCTCGCCGGCGCGCTGGAGATGTGGCACGCGGTGGTCCTGCTCCTCGTTCACGGATTCGCCGGCGTGTTCTGGCACCCGTCGGCCCAGGTGCTGATCCACGACATCGTCGGCACCGCCAACCTGCAGAGCGCGGTGCGCCTTTCCGCGACGGCGCGCTATCTCGGCCTCTTGTTCGGTCCCGCCGTCGGCGGCGCGCTGCTCCTCGCCCTCGGGCCCGCGTACGGCCTGCTCGCGAATGTCCTCATCTACCTCCCGCTCACGCTGTGGCTGTGGCGCGCGCCGTACGGGCCGCGCTTCAGGAGGGGCGCCGCGCCGGCCAGGGCCGTGAAGGGCCTCGCCGACATCGTCGCGACGCTCCGCAGCGTAGCGCGCAACCGCACCGTCGCGTCGATGACGCTGCTCGCCGGCCTGGCGTCGCTCTTCATCGGCAACGGCTACCAGCCCCAGATGCCGGAGTTCGCGCACGACCTCGGCCACGGGAACGCCGACCTGTCCTACAGCATGCTGCTCGCCGCGGACGCTGCCGGCGCCCTGTTCGCCGGCCTGATCCTCGAGAGCCGCGGGCTGCTGCAGGCCCGGCCGCGCACCGCCTTCATCCTCGCCATGCTGTGGTGCGCGGCGATCGGCGGATTCGCGGTGTGCGCGATCTATCCGCTCGCGCTCGCCCTGCTCTTCGCGGTGGGATTCCTCGAGCTGTCGTTCAACGCCATGGCGCAGACCCTGGTCCAGCTGCGCGCGCCGGAGTCCGAGCGCGGCCGGGTGATCGGCCTCTACATCCTGTCCGCCCTGGGCATGCGCGCCTTCTCGGGCGTGACGATCGGCGTCATCGGCGGCCTGATCGGGATACACTGGTCGCTCGCGCTCTCCGCCATGGCTCTCCTCGCGATACTCTCGACCCTGCTCGCCCTGACGACGCGCAAGCCATGACGCAAGCCGACGCGCACGAGTCCGCCTACGCCTGGGTGCGCCTGGCGGTCGCGCTCGCGCTGATGACCATCGGCGGCTCGGGCATGTACTCGATGGCGGTGGCGCTGCCGCCGCTGCAGGCCGAGTTCGGAATCGACCGCGCGCTCGCGTCGCTTCCCTACACGCTCACCATGATCGGCTTCGGCGTCGGCGGCATCCTCATGGGCAAGCTCTCCGACCGCTTCGGGGTGAGGGCGCCGGTGTTCATCGGCGCGGCCTGCCTCGCGCTCGGTTTCATCGCCGCCGGCTCGTCGCGCAATCTCCTCCAGTTCTCCGCGGCGCAAGGGCTGCTGATCGGGCTGCTCGGCACCTCCGCGACCTTCGTGCCGCTGGTCGCCGACATCGCGCTGTGGTTCACCCGCCGGCGCGGCATCGCGGTTGCCGTCGTGATGAGCGGGAACTACCTCGCCGGAGCCGTCTGGCCGCCGCTCATGCAGTACTTCATCGACCACTCGGGCTGGCGCGCGACCTACATCGGGACCGGCGTGTTCTGCCTGGTCGCGATGCCGCTGCTCGCTCTCGCGCTCAAAGGCAAGCCGCCCGCGATCGCGCAGACCGCCCTTGGCGCGGCGCGCGCGCGCGGCTCGCCGCACGACACGGAGCGTCCGCTGGGATTCACGCCCGGCGCCCTCCAGACCCTGCTGTGCATCGCCGGCGTCTCGTGCTGCGTCGCCATGTCCATGCCGCAGGTGCACATGGTCGCGTACTGCGGCGACCTGGGCTATCCCGCCGCCCGCGGCGCGGAGATGCTCTCGCTCATGCTGGGCTTCGGCATCGTGAGCCGCCTCCTTTCGGGCTGGGTCGTCGACCACATCGGCGGCCTGCGCACGCTGCTGCTCGGCGCCGTGCTCCAGGCCGTGGCGCTCGCGCTGTTCCTGCCGTTCCAGCAGCTCGCAGCGCTGTACGTGATCTCCGCGCTCTTCGGCCTGTTCCAGGGCGGCCTGGTGCCGTCCTATCCGATCATCGTGCGAGAGTACTTCGCGCCGCGAGAGGCGGGCGTGCGCACCGGCACGGTGATCATGGCGACGCTGTTCGGGATGGCGCTGGGCGGCTGGCTGCCGGGCTGGATCTTCGACCTGACCGGCTCGTACCGCGCCGCCTTCGCGAACGGCATCGCCTGGAACCTGGTCACGACGACCATCGCCCTCGTGCTCCTGGCGCGCGCCCGGCGCCTCGCCGCACAGGCCGCCTGACGGGAGGAGACATGCGCTACGAGCTCTACTACTGGCCCTCGATACAGGGGCGCGGCGAATTCGTGAGGCTCGCGCTCGAGGAGGCCGGCGCCGGCTACGCCGACGTCGCGCGCGAGCGCGGGGCCGCGGCGATAACGGCGCTGCTCGAGGGCAAGTCGCCCGCGCGGGCGCCCTTCGCGCCGCCCTTCCTCAAGGCGGGCAAGCTCGTCATCGGGCAGACCGCCAACATCCTGCTGTGGCTCGCCCCGCGACACGGACTCGTGCCCAAGGGCGAGGCCGCCCGCGTGTGGGCGCACCAGCTGCAGCTGACCGTCGCCGACTGGCTGGTGGAGGCGCACGACACCCACCACCCGATCGGCGGCGCGTTCTACTACGAGGACCAGAAGCCGGAGTCGCTGCGCCGCGCCGCGCACTTCACCGGGGCGCGGCTGCCGAAGTTCCTCGGCTATTTCGAGCGCCTGCTCGCGAAGGAGAAGGGAGGATGGATCCTGGGGCGCAAGCTTTCCTACGTCGACCTGTCGCTCTTCCAGATGATCGCCGGCCTGCGCTACGCCTTCCCGCGAGCCATGGAGCGGCTGGCGCCCAGGCACCCGCGCATTCTGGCGCTCCACGACCGCGTCGCCTCGCGGCCGCGCATCGCCGCCTACCTCGCGTCGAAGCGCCGCATCGCCTTCAACCAGCACGGCATCTTCAGGCATTATCCGGAGCTCGACGCCTAGACCGGGAGGGACCATGAGAGCTGGCGCAATCCTCGTTCTCGCTGCGACGGTGCCGCTCGCCGCCGCCGGGCAGGACTATCCCGCGCGCGAGATCCATTCGATCTGCAACTTCTCGGTCGGGTCGGGCGCCGACATCGTCGTTCGCTTCTACAGCGAGAGGCTCGCCAAGCTCGCCGGAAGGCCGGTCGTGGTGGAGAACCGCAGCGGCGTGCAGGGAACGCTGGCCACCGAGTTCGTGGCGCACTCCAAGCCGGACGGCTACACCATCATGATCACGCCGGCGAGCTCGACGCTCGCGGCGGCGCGCTACATGTTCAAGCAGCTGCGGTTCGACCCGGACAAGGACTTCATCCCGGTGACCACGCTCGCCAGGCTGAGCTTCGCCATCGCGATAGACGCCACCAGCCCCATCCGCTCGATCGCCGAGCTGACCGAGCACCTGAAGAAGAAGCCGGGCCACGGCAGCTACGCCACCGGATCGAACACGGGGCAGGTCACCGGCGAGCTCTACAAGGAGATGGCGGGGCTGTCGACGACCTACGTTCCCTACAAGGAGACGATGTCCGCGCTCACCGACACGATCACGGGCCGGGTCGACTTCATGGCCTACGACATCACCTTTCTCGTGCCGCAGGCGCGCGCGGGGCGCGTGCGCATCCTCGCCGTCACCTCGGCCACGCGCCGCGCCGCGCTGCCCGACGTGCCCACCATGGTGGAATCGGGCTTCCCGGGCTACGACCTCGCCCCGTGGTGGGGCGTGGTGGTTCCGGCGGGCACGCCCAAGCCCGTCGTCGACAGGCTCGCGGCCTGGTTCAACCAGATCACCACGAGCGAGGAAACGCGCAAGTTCCTCGAGAACCTCGCCACCGATCCGTTCCCTGGCAGCCCTGAGTCGATGGCGGCGCTGCTGCGCACCGAGATCGACCAGTGGGGCAAGTACGCGAGGCTCGCGAAGATCGAGCCGCAGTGATCAGCGCCGCGCGACGACGATCCACCGCGCGTCGCGCGCAAGGACGCGTCCCGGCAGCCCCTCCCCGCTCAGCTTCTCGTACAGCGGGGGCTTCATGATCGCGTACGCGTCGCCGCGCTCGTCGTGCCAGAGCGCCAGGAATTCCTCGACCGAGCGCACGTACTTTTCCGGCTCGGCCGCGATGCCAGGCGCGAGCTCGTCCTTGTAGGCGACCAGCGTGACCGAGCGCCCGAGGTAGAAGGGAACGCTCTGGTCGTAGCTCGCGACGCTGTAGAACGGCGGGTCGCGGGGGAACTGAAGCCTCTCGCCAGTGATCCGCTCGATGAGCCGCTCCGACGAATAGTGCTCGTCGACGACATGCGTGCCGGAGATCGCGACCTGCGCGGCGAGCAGGCTGCCCACGGCGATCGCCGCGAACGCCGGCTCCCGCAGCGCGCGCTCCTGAAGGGCGAGCGCGAGCCCGCCCGCGCCCCACAGGATCAGGGCGGCGGCGAAGAGCCACAGCGAGTACTCGGGCTCGAACGTCGTCCACGCGAAGCGCTCGGCGAGCGCTGGGAGCGCCGCCGCGAGCAGCGCGAGAGCGCCGCCGCACAGGAGGCACGTCAGCGCCGGCGAAACGCGCAGGCGCTCGCCCAGCGCCGGGTAGTGCCTCGCGAATACGAGCAGGATCGCCGGCACCGCGGGAAGAATGTAGCCGGGCAGCTTGGAGTGCGAGGCGCTGAAGAACACCACGACGACCGCCGCCCAGATCACGAGGAAGCGGTCCAGGCGGAAGCCGTCCTCCGCAGGCGCCTTCCAGCCGCGTGCCAGGGCCGACGGCACGGCGGGCGTCCAGGGCAGCAGCCCCACGAGCAGCACCGGCACGAAATACCACCACGCGCCGGGGCGATGGTGCTCGGGCAGCAGATAGCGCTCGAAGTGCTCGTGGATGAAGAAGAAGCGGAAGAACTCCGGATTCCTCAGCTGCACCATCACGAACCAGGGAAGCGCGATCGCCGCGAAGAGCGCGAGTCCGGGAATCCAGTGCATGCGCCTGAGCGGCGACAGGTCGCGCTGGACCGCCATGTAAACGGCCAGAGAGAGGCCGGGGATGACGATCGCGACGAGCCCCTTGCTGAGAACCGCGCAGGCGATCGCCGCCCACGCGACCAGCATCCAGTTGCGCTGCGCGGGCGGGGGCGCCGCTGCGCGCAGGCTCAGCGCGAACGCCAGCACCGCCGCGGTGAGGAAGAAGGTGAGGCCCATGTCGAGCGTCAGGAACTGGGCTCCGAGGAAGAACCCCAGGGAGCCGGCGAGCCCGAGCGCGGCGAGAATCCACGACGAGCCCGGCGCGAGGCGGAACGCGGCGAACGCGGTGAAGGCGACGCACAGGAGGCCGGTGAGCGCGGGCCACAGCCTCGCCGTCCACTCGTCGTAGCCGAACAGGGCGAACGCGCCGGCGGTGGCCCAGTACTGCAGCGGCGGCTTCTCGAAATACTTGAGGCCGTTCAGCCGCGGCGTGATCCAGTCGCCGGAGTCGAGCATTTCGCGCGCGATGTCGGCGTAGCGCCCCTCGTCGGGCATGAACAGCCCGCGGTACTCCAGGCCCACGAACCACACCAGCAGGCACACGACAAGGACGTCGAGGATCCAGCGGCGCCGGGAGGGGGTGAAAGTCAGAATCATGTGGCCGCGTTATTCTCTGCGCGCAAGCTGTCATCCCGCTGAATGCAAGCGAGCGGGGCGCGCCGTTTCGGCCCAGAATAGCGGGCCCGCAATACAAACCCTTGACAAAGGACAAACGAAGTGAAGATTCTGTATTTCGACGATTTTCGCCTTGGGGTGCTCAAGGACGACACCGTGGTCGACGTAACCAAAGTCGTGAAAGGGATCCCGCACACCGGCCCCCACGACCTCATCACCGGCCTGATCGAGCGCTTCCCTGCGTACCGCAAGAAGCTGGAGAAGGCGGCCGCCGCCGGCCGCGGGATTCCGCTGAAGAAGGTGAGGATCCGCCCGCCGCTTCCGCGGCCCGTCAACATCGACTGCATGGCGGTGAACTACATGGAGGACGGCACGCGCTCGGAGCCCGCGCCGATCAATGCGTTTCACAAGTCGCCGAGCGCGGTCATCGGCGACGGGGACACGATGGTGCTGCCAGACGTCCCGGCGGCGATCTTCGAGGGCGAGGCCGAAATCGCGGTCGTGATAGGCAGGCGCGCGAGCCACGTCAAGGCGGCGCAGGCGATGAGGCATGTGTTCGGCTACACCTGCTTCATCGACGGCTCGGCGCGCGACCTGCCTCCGCCCGGCAACGTCTTCTACCAGGCGAAATCGCGCGACACCTTCGCGCCCATGGGGCCCTTCATCGTCACCGCCGACGAGATCCCCGACCCGCACAAGCTGCAGATCCGCCTGCGGGTGAACGGCGTGCTCAAGCAGGATTTCAACACGAGCGACATGGCGCACAGGATTCCGCGCTGCATCGAGTGGGTGTCGTCCATCCACGCGCTCGAGCCCGGCGACGTGCTCGCGACGGGCACGAACCACCGGGGCCTGTCCGCGCTCCAGGACGGCGACCGGATCGAGCTCGAGGTCGAGCGCGTCGGCCGGCTGCGCGTGAAGGTGCGCGACAAGCTCAAGCGCACCTGGGGGCGCGACACGCGCCTCGAGCACGAGCAGAAGGGGCTGACCGGGCGCACGCCGCAGCTCACCGGCAAGTACGCCAAGACCGCTGCCTAGAATCTTTCAACGGGAGAAATCGGACTCATGGCAAGCCAGAACAAACTGCAGGTGATCGCCCTCGAGGAGCACTACTGGGACGCGGAGGTCTCGAAGACCTTCGACGCGGGCGAGGCGCGCAGCCCCGAGCTGCGGAAGAGACTGGAAGACACGGGCGCGCTGCGCATCAGGGAGATGGACGAGGCCGGCATCGACGTGCAGGTGCTGTCGCACGCGGCGCCCTCGACGCAGCGCATGGACGCGGCGACCGCGATCCCGCTCGCGAAGCGCGCGAACGACCGGTTGAACGAGACGGTGCGCGCCCACCCCGGCCGCTTCGCCGCGTTCGCGGCGCTGCCCACCGCCGACGCGAAGGCGGCCGCCGACGAGCTCGAGCGCACCGTCGACAAGCTCGGATTCAAGGGCGCGATGGTGCACGGCCCGACGAACGGCGTGTTCTTCGACGACAAGCGCTTCTGGCCGATCTTCGAGCGCGCGCAGGCGCTCGACGTGCCGCTGTACCTCCACCCGTCGATGCCGGTGAAGGCGGTCGTCGACGCCTACTACCGCGACTACCTCGACAAGTATCCGCAGCTGCAGTCCGCGGCCTGGGGCTACACGGTCGAGACCGCGACGCAGGGGATCCGCATGGTGCTCTCGGGCGTGTTCGAGAAATATCCGGGGCTGAAGATCATCCTCGGCCATCTCGGCGAGTCGCTGCCGTTCTCCGCCTGGCGCATCGACATGTGCCTGTCGCGCGGCGGCCAGCCGAGCACCTTCCGCGAGACCTTCAACCGCCACTTCTGGATTACGACGAGCGGCAACTTCTGCACGCCGGCGCTGATGTGCTGCATCATGGAGATGGGCGTCGACCGCATCCTCTTCTCGGTCGACTATCCCTTCGTGCCGAACCCGCCGGGAACGAAGTGGATGCAGGACCTGCCGCTCGGGCTCGAGGACCGCGTCAAGATCCTCTCGGGCAACTGCAGGCGGCTGCTGAAGATGTAGTGCGCCTAGAAAACGATCGTCAGCGCGTTCGCCGTGACCGCGAACTCCATGATGTGCAGGTCCCCGATCACCGCGACTGCGCCGGCGACGGCTTCCGCCGCGCCGGCCGGCAACGCCAGGGGGGCGAGCACGCCCATGAGAAACGCGATCGGCAATGTGAGCTTTGTCTTCACGCCCTCCGTGTTGCAACCTTCGTGCCGAGGGAAAGGGGAAGCGCCCACTGACGCATATTTACCCGGTAATACAGTTCGTTAGGCGGAAAACAGCACGCCCGGGATGGTCCCGGGCGTGCACTGGGAGGGTACGAAGCAGTGCGGTGGCGCACCACAAAAAGGCGCGCTACTTCTTCGCGTTCAGCTCCTTCCAGGGATCCTTCACCGCGGTGCCGATGGTCTCGAGCTCGACGTTGGCGAGCTTGCCGTTCACCCGGCGCACCTCGCGCAGGTACTCGTTCTGCACGATGTCGCGCGTCTCCGGGTCGATCGAGATCGGTCCGCGCGGGCTGTTCGGGTCCTTGAAATGCTTCAGGATCTCCATGGTGCGGTCGGGATCGAGCTTGCCGTTCTGCTCCTTGATCGCGTACATGATCGCCGCCATGCCGTCCCAGCCGCCGACCGCGACGAAGTTCGGCAGCGGCATCTCGTTCCCGTAGTCGCGCTTCCATGCGGCGACGAAGGCCTGGTTGGCGGGACGCGTCGCCGCGGCGGAGTAATGGTGCACCGTGAGCACGCCCAGAGCGGCGTCGCCCATGTTCTCCAGCTCCTCGTCGGTGGTGACGTCGCCGGGTCCGATCAGCTTCACTCCGGCGGCGGCGAGTCCCAGCTCGCCGAAGGCCTTGAGCACCGCGGTCGCGGTCTTGCCCGCGGGGATGAACACGGCGAGCGCATCGGGCCTGGCGTCCTTGACCCGCTGCATGTAGGGAACGAAGTCGGGGTTCTGGAGTGGCACGCGCACCGTGCCGGCGACCTCGCCGCCCGCCTCCTTGGCCGCCCTGACGATCGCGTCCTCGCAGTCGTGCCCCGGGCCGAAGTCGCTCACCATCGTGTAGACGCGCCAGTGCTTCTTCGCCGCCCACTGGCCGAGCGGATAGCACGACTGCCACAGAGTAAACGACAGCCGCGCGATGTAGGGCGAGCGCGTCGTGATCACGGCCGTGCCGGCGTTCATGATGATGAAGGGCACCTTGGCCTCGGTCGCGAGCGGCGCCATCGCCATCGCGTTCGGCGTGAAGATCACGCCCGCGAGCAGGTTCACCTTGTCGCGCACGATCAGCTCCTGCGCGAGCTGCTTGGCCTTGTCGGGGTTGGGCCCGGTGTCATCGCGGACGAGGAACTCGACGTTGACCCCCGGCGGAAGCTCCTTGGCGTGCTCCTTCAGATACAGGCGCGCGCCGCGCTCCATGTAGGGACCGAGGTTGCCGTTCAGCCCGGAGTAGCTGCTGATGAAGCCGATCTTGATGGTCTGGGCGGACGCGCACGCCGTCCCGAGAGCGAATCCCAGCGCCGCGGCAAATGCCGCCCGTGTTGCCTTGCCCATGTTCCCTCCTCCTGAGAAAGAATCTATTGCCAGGCGCGGTTGTCGACCGTGTTCTCGTAGGTCGCGCCCGCCTGCACCAGGCCCCAGCCCAGCGTCCATTGATAGGTATGGTCGAAGCGCTCGCGCGTGTACGGCTCGGGCGGCGCGTTGAGGATGCGCGAGAGCTTCAGCTCCTTGGCGTCGAGCAGCCCGCCGGCCTCCTCGATCAGGTAGCGCGAGTGCTTGCTCGGATCGCGGTCGATCGCCTCGGCTGCGCGCGCCTCGGCGCGGAACATCGCCGCGAGCGTCGGCCCGTCGAGCTCGTCGCCCGCGGCCTCGCTCCTCGTCGAATGCGACTCCATGAGGACGCGCATGCCGCGCTTCTCGGCGATGCTGATCCAGGGCTCCATCAGGCTGACGGCCGCGACCTCCCCCCGGGCGAGCGCCTCCAGCCGCTCCTTCATCGTTCCCGCGAAGATCCACTTGATCTGGTCGCGCTCGAGGAAGCCGTCGAGGAGCTTGAGCGTGGTGAAGTGCGAGCCGTTGTAGGGGCTCACGGCGATGGGCCGGTCCTTGAGCTGCTCGGGCTCGTAGATCCTGGACTTGGGATCGGTGACGATGGCGAAGGTCGACATCGCCGAGCCGAGCGCGACGATCTTCGCCGGGCGGTGGCCGGTCTTCCCCATCTCGACGGCGCGCTTCATCACGCCCCATTCGCACATGCGGAACTGGTCGCACTGGCCCTGGTCGTAGAGCGCTTCCATGGTGCGCTCGAAGATGTTCTCGCGCAGCGCCTGGTGGTCGGAGTCGCGCTGGCCCGACCCCGGCGTCCTGAGGATCTCTACGTCGAGGCCCTCGTCCCGGAAGTAGCCCTCGTCGCGCGCGACGAGCAGGGGCAGGTCGTGGATCGCGTTCATCATGGAGACCTTCACCTTCTTCAGCGCCTTGGCCATGGTGCGCCTCCTCGAGCGGGGAAGCTATGGTAGTCCGGGCGATCCGCTCAGGGCAAGTGCGCGGAACGTGAACCAGAGTGCAGGGCGGGCATCACCTCCCGCACGAACAGCTCCATGGAGCGCATCGCCCGCTCCGGCGCGAGGTCGCCGAAGGAGAACACCAGCATCAGGTAGTTGATCCGCGACTCGCGCACGATGCCGGCCAGCTCCCGCGTTACCGTCGCGGGCGATCCCGCGACCAGCCGGGCCACGGCGGCGGGCGAGGCCGGGCTGACGTTGAGCAGGTCGGGCTTCCCGTGCTTGCGCGTGAGGTGAGTCAGGTGCTCGCTCCACACCTGGTACGCGGCCTCGCCGATCTTCTTCGCCTCGGCATCGCTCCCGGCGACGAACACGTGCTGGGATTTTCCCAGCTTGGGCGCGGGCACGTGCGCGTTGTGGCGCCCGGAGTCGCCGCGGTGCCGCACCCAGACCTCGCGGTACTGTGCGTAGAGCCTGCCCGCCTCCTCCGCGGTCGTGTTGAGCACCGTGTGGTAGCCGTGCTTCGCGGTGAACTCGATCGAGTTCCGGTCGCTGCTCGGGAACCACAGCGGCGGATAGGGCTTCTGGTTCGGATGGATGTAGAGGTCGAGGTCCTGGTACGTGTGATACTTGCCGGCGTAGTCGAGTCTGCTCCCGCCGCAGGCGGCGAAGAAGATGTCGAGCGTCTCGCGGTAGCGCTCGCGCGACTCGTCGATGCTCTTCATGCCGAAATACGCGGACTCGATCGGCGACACCCCGCGCCCCACGCCGAGCTCGATGCGCCCGCCGCTCATGTGGTCGAGCATGCAGACCTCGTTGTAGAAGCGGAACGGGTTGTACCAGGGGAGGCAGAACGTGAGGGCTCCCAGGCGCAGCCGCTTCGTGCGCTGGATCGCCGCCGAGAGCACCAGCGACGGCGATCCGTCGATCGACAGCGGCGTGCCCTGGTGCTCGGCGACGTGCCAGCCGTAGAAGCCGGCGCGGTCCGCGGCCTCCGCGATTCTCAGCTTGTGCTCGAAGATCTCGCCCGGCGGCCGGTCGGACCATTCGATCCAGTCGAAGATGCCGAACTCGAGCGGGCTCTCGGGAAATGCGCCTTCGGTCACGTCTGCTCCTTCAGTCTGCGCGGATGTGCTTTTCCCGGATCAGCCTGCCCCAGGTCTCGCCGTCGCGCCTGAGGATCGCGGCGAACTGCTCCGGGGTCGTGGGCGCCGGCACCGCGCCGAGCTCCTCGAGCCGCTTTTCCACTTCGGGGCTGCGCAAGGCGTGCACCACCTCGGCGTTCATGCGCCGGACGATCGGCTCGGGCGTCGCCGCGGGCGCGAGCAGGCTCGAGAAGAGCAGCGCCTGCACCTCGGGATACCCCTGCTCGGCGGTCGTCGGCACGCCGGGCAGCTTGTCCGAGCGCTTGTCGCCCGTCAGCGCGAGCACGCGGATGCGGCCCTGCCTCGCCTGCGGCGCGGACAGCGACACCGAAAGGAACATCACCTGTATGCGCCCGGCGACGAGGTCGGCGAGCGCCGGCGCGCCGCCCTTGTAGGGCACGTGCACGAGTCTCACTTTCTCCGCGCTGTTGAGGAGCTCGCCGGCGAGATGGCCCGAGGTGCCGATGCCCGCCGAGCCGTAGGAAAGCGAGCCCGGCTTCGCGCTAGCGACCGCGAGCAGCTCCTTCACGGTGGTCGCGGGCACGGCGGGATTGACGATCAGCGCCATCGGATAGTCGGCGAGCTTCGCGACCGGGGCGAGATCCTTGTACGGATCGTACGCCAGGCTGCCGTACAGGTACTCGTTGGTCGCGATCGCCTCGCTCGCGACCAGGAACGTGCCGCCGTCGGGCGGCGACTTCGCGACCGCCTCGGCGGCGATGTTGCCGCCCGCGCCCGGCCGGTTCTCGATGACGATCGGCTGGCCGAGCGCCTCGGTAAGCTTCGGCTGGAGCACGCGCGCGAGCGTGTCGTGCACGCCGCCCGGCGCGAACGAGACGACGAGCCTGACCGGCCGGTCGGGCCAGGCCGCCGACTGGGCCTGGGTCTGTGCCCGGGCGGGGGCGAGCGCCGCGGCGGTGAGCAGCGCGCCCAGGACCGCCAGTCCGGCCATCACTCTTCTGCGAGGTTTCATGTCCTATTCACACGCGCGACACGCTTTGACAGCAGATTGACAGACCGATGTCAGATCTCCGCAAGGGACCGGGCGCACATTGTCCGTTTCCCGGGCGGCTCCCCGCCCGTCCACGAGAGAGTGTGACATGAAACGATTGCTCTTCGGCTTGATCGCTCTGGCTCAGTGCGTCGGCGCCTACGCCATAGATGCGGCCGCCGAACCCCCGCTCGAATCCCACCCGATAGGCACGATCGTTTTCGTCGTGCTGTTCTTCGGGTTCTGCATCGGCTTCGCCTGGATGGTATGGCGAAAGAAGGAAGACAAGACGCAAGACGAGAAGTCGTAGATCATCTGAAGCAACCGGGCGGAGCGCGCAACCGCCCGCCGTTCCCCGTCCCACCGCCGTCCCACTTTCGCTCGTCGCATTGCAGCAATGCGCGGGCGAGCTTGGGGTGGAAACCGCCGCTGATCGGCGCGAGAATGAGCCATGAGTCGTCACTGGGGACGGCTCGACCTTTGGGGGAAAAAACAAATGTGCAAGCTATGCGATGAGGGATTTCCTCAGAACCATCCGGGTCTGGGGCGGAGGGATTTCCTGAAGACGGCTGCGGCAGGCGGGGTCGCGGCGAGCGGAGCCGCTGCTGCCGGCCTGGGCCTGTTCGCGACGCGGCCCGCGGCGGCGGGCAATGACGACTGTCCGCAGGACACCGGCAAGCACGGGCGGCGCTACATCATCCGCGGCGGCGCGGTGATGACCATGGACCCGAGCATGCCCAACAAGGGCGAGTACCCCGTTGCCGACGTGCTGGTCGAGGGCAAGCATATCAAGCAGGTCGGACAGAACCTGAGCGCCGGAGGCGCGGCGGAGATCGACGCGCGCGGCAAGATCGTGATGCCGGGCTTCATCGACACCCACCATCACCAGTTTGAGACGGTGCTGCGCAGCTTCCTCGCCGACGGCGTGCTGATCAACGACCAGTCGGGCTCGGTCAGCGGCAGCACCACGTACTACGAGTACATCCTGCTCACGTTCGCCCCGGTATACCGTCCACACGACGTGCACATCAACGAGCTGTTCGCCGGCCTCTCGCAGCTCGACGACGGCGTCACCACGGTGCACGACGTCTCGCAGATCCATCACTCGCCCGAACATTCGGACGCCGCCATCGACGCGCTGTTCAAAACCGGGCGCCGAGCCGCCTTCGGCTATTTCGAGGGCGCCGGAGAGGGCGTGGTGATCAACACGCCTGGATATGCCTATCCGCAGGACGCGGTCCGCATTAAGAAGAAATGGTTCTCCTCGAGCGACCAGCTCGTTCACATGATCATGGGCGGCGAGGTCTATCTAGGGGATCCGACGACCGACCAATCGTGGACGATCGGGCGGCAGCTCGACCTTCAGATCGCGGCGCACATTCTCTCGCCGTTCAGCATCCGGCCGATTTTTGACAGGCTCACCGCCGTACCTCCGACGGGCGGCAACGGCCACATCGGCGTCGGGCCGGACAACCTGTTCATCCACATGACCGGGATGGCGGATGCCGCTTGGCAGAGGGTCAAGGACGTCGGCGCGCAGGTCTCGATCGCTTTCCCGATCGAGATGAACATGCGCCACGGCCAGCCGCCTATCATCAAGATGCAGCAGCTGGGCATGGAACCGTCGCTCTCGGTGGACGTCGAATGCACGATGACGGCGGATTTCTTCACCCAGATGCGCGTCTGCATGAACATGCAGCGCATGGTCGTGAACCAGATGATCCTCGAGCAGGGTAATTTCTATCCACCCAACCAGTGGCCGACGCCGGCGCCCAGCCTGCCGCCGCTGCTCACGACGCGCGACGTACTGCGCTTCGCGACGATCAACGGCGCCAAAGCGCTGAGGCTCGACGGCAAGACGGGCACGCTGACGCCCGGCAAGGAAGCCGACATCCTCATCCTCGACGCACAGGCGATCAACGTGGCACCGCTCAACAACGTACCCGGTGCTGTCGTGTCGCTGATGGACCGCACCAACGTCGAGACGGTGATCGTCGCCGGCAAGGTGCGCAAGTGGAAGGGCGGGCTGCTGGATGTGAACCTCGACAACCTGCGCCGGCAGCTCGAGAATTCGCGCGATTACGTGTTCGCCCAGGCCCAGGCGCATCCGTTGTTTCCGGGGCAGTTTGACGGCCGGACGGGCCTGTTCGGGAATCAGTGAACTAGTACTGGCCACACTGACGGGGCGGCTCCGGCCGCCCCGTTTTTTTTCAGGCCTCGATCCCCCGGTACAGCCAGTCGATCTCCCAGAAGGTGTCGGGCGTGCGCTGGGCGAGCAGGTGGTTGCGCAGGTCGCGCGAGCCCGCGTCGGCGTGGATGATGGCGCCGAAGATGCGCGAGGTGACGGTGACGCGCGCGGTGCGCAGGTAGCGCTGCTTCTCGTACTCGGCGAGCGCGGCGGCGACCCCGTTCCCCGCCTTCGCGATCAGGCCGGACAGCACCACCGCGTCCTCGATCGCCATGCACGCCCCTTGCGCGAGGTACTGCAGCGTCGGGTGCGCGGCGTCGCCGAGCAGCGCGACGTTGCCGCGCGTCCAGCCCGGCCGCGGCTCGCGGTCGTGCAGGACCCAGTTCTTGTCCTTGCCGACGTAGCTCAGCATCTCCTGCACCGCCGGAGTCGTGCGCGAGAACACCTCCATCAGCTCGTCGGCGCCGCCGTAGTTCTGCCGCTCGCCGTTCTCGAACTTGCGGCTCGCGACGGTGGCGACGTTGTTCATCACGGTTCCGCCGCGCAGGCGGTACTGCACGAGGTGCAGGTTCGGCCCGATCCAGATCACCATGTCGTCGAAGTGCGACTGGTCCTTGACCTCGGCCACCGGCACCACGCCGCGGTAGGTGACGTGCCCCGCGGGGCGCGGCGCGCCGTCGCCGATCACGATCTCGCGCACGCGCGAGCGCAGGCCGTCGGCGCCGATCAGCGCGAGCCCCTCGTATTCCGAGCCGTCGGCGAAGCGCGCGACGACGCTTTCCCCGCGGTCCTCGAATCCGGTCAGCTCCTTGGAGACGTGCAGCGTGATCTCGTCGCGCTTGCGGCAGGCCTCGAGCAGCGCGCCGTGCAGGTCGCGGCGGTGGACCACGGTGTAGGGCGCACGGAAGTGCCTGCGGAACGTGTCGCCGCATGAAATGCGCGTCAGCTCCCTGTCGGTCAGCGCGTCGATGAGGATGAGGTTCTTCGTGAACACCGCCTGCGACTCGAGGTCCTTCATCACCCCCAGCCAGTCGAGCATGCGGTAGGCGTTCGGCCCCTGCTGGATGCCGTAGCCGATTTCGCCGAACTCCGGCTGCTTCTCGAGCACGCGCGAGCGGAACCCGCGGCGCGCGAGCGCGAGCGCGGCCGCCACGCCGCCTATGCCGCCCCCGACGATGAGGATTTCCCGCTGCACGCGCTCAGAAACGCGCCGAGAGCCCGGCCATCACTTCGCCCTGGGTGAACGTGCTGCCCTTGACCTGCACCGTGCACCCGCCGCTGCAGAAGAAGCCGCCGGTGCTGTCGACCAGCGTGACGTAGCCCCGCGTCTCGAGCTTCAGCGCCAGGGCCTTTCCCAGGGGAACCATGTAGCCGAAGCCGATGTTGAACGAGAAGCGGGTCTCCGAGCTCGCGCCAGAGAAGCTCGGGCTGAAATTCGTCAGGCCCAGGCCGCCGACCGCGTAGCCGCCGCGGCCCACCTGCTGGTCGAAGAAATACGTCCCACCCGCGTGGATGTAGGTGATCCCCAGGGCGATGTTGTCGGTGCTCGGGGAAAAACCGCTCGCCCTCAGCGCGGTGCTGCGGTGGCTGACGAAGATCTCCCATTGCGTGCGGAAGTCGATGGGAAAGTCGGCGGCGATCGCGTATGCCGGGCCGTCGGTCGTCTCCCAGGTCTTGCCGGTGGTGACGTCGGTGAAGCCGCCGCCGAAGCGATAGCCGCCGTAGACGGTGAGGTTGCTTTCGCCTGGGGCTGGCGCGCCCTGGGCGTGCGCGACCGCCGGCAGCACGGCGGCGAGGATTGCGAGGACGGGCCTGATCGGGTTCACGCGCCGGGATTCTACCTCCCGTTGGTCGTTTGCGGCGCGCTACAATGGCCGCCATGTACGAGCACGCCTCCCAATCCTTCGCCTGGAAGGCCTCCAGCTTCAAGGATCCCTCGGACTACACGGTCGAGCTGACGAGCGACGACCGCGGCGAGCTGCTCTCGGTACTAGAGCGCCTGGGGCGCGGCGGGCGCCTCGAGCCCGTGCACGCGCTCTCGAAGCGCGACTTCGGTTTCACGGACCTCGGGCAGAAGCTCGACCGCGCCTACGACGAGGTGCGCTCCGGGAAGGGCTTCGTCGTGCTGCGCAGCCTGCCCATCGAGGGCCTGTCGCTCGAGCAGTACACCGCCTGCGCGTGGGGGATCGGCACCCGCTTCGGCCGGGCGCTGTCGCAGAACGCCCAGGGCGAGCTCGTCACCTCGGTGATCGACGCGACCGCCGAGGACGCGACCCCGCGCATGTACCGCAGCAGCCTCGAGCTTCGCCCGCACACCGACGTCACCGCGATGATCGCGCTCGCGTGCTGGCAGAAGTCGGCGTCGGGCGGCGCGTCGATCGTCGTCTCCGGCGTCACCGTGCACGACGCGATACGCGCGCGCGCGCCGCAGCTGCTCGCGCCGCTCTACCGCGGCTACCATTACCACCGCCTCGGCGAGGAAGGCCCGGGCGAGGAGACCGCGACGCCGTACCGGATGCCCGTGTTCGCGAACCGCGACGGCCAGGTCTCGTGCCGCTACCAGCGCGCGGGAATCGCCGGCGGCATGCGCGAGCGCGGCGTGCCGCTCGACGAGAACGACATCGCGGCGCTGAATTGCTTCGACGAGATCGCCTCGGCCCCGGAGAACCGCCTCGCGTTCTTCCTCGAACGCGGCGACATGATCGTCATCAACAACTACACGGTGATGCACGCGCGAACTCGTTTTACCAACTTCCCCGAGCCCGAGCGGCAGCGGCGCCTGGTAAGGCTGTGGTTCGACGCCGAGGGCTTCCGCGACGTGCCGCGCGAGTTCAACCTGTTCGCCGGGAACGGCATTCCGAAGCAGGAAGGCCGGCGCGCGACCTTCGATTTCAGGAAGCTCTACCGCGACGACCCCGTCGCGACGGGCGGCGTGCCCGACCTCAAGATCGCCGATGGCGAAGCGGCTCGCCGCTAATCTTCTGTTCTGCGTCGCGCTCGTCCCGCTCGCCGCGGCGGCGCAGAGCTTTCCCACCCGCGCCGTCCGCTTCATGGTGCCGTTCCCGCCCGGGGGCGCGACCGACATCGTCGGGCGGCTGGTCGCGGCGAAGATGCAGGACGTGTGGGGCCAGCCCGTGGTGATCGAGAACAAGCCCGGAGCGGGCACCGTCGTCGGCACCGAGTTCGTCGCCAAGTCCGCGCCCGACGGCTACACCCTCGGCTTCGTCGTGACGGCCTACGTCATCAACCCGAGCCTGCGCACCGACCTGCCCTACGACACCCTGAAGGACCTGACCGGCGTCACCCAGGTGTCGGTGCAGCACCTCGTCATGGCGGCGTACCCCGGGTTTCCGGCGAACAACGTTAGCGAACTGATCGCCTTGGCGAAGAAAGAGCCGGGCAAGCTCGCGTACGCGACCCCGGGGAGCGGCACCGCGATGCACCTCTCGGTGGAGCTGCTGAAGACCGCGACCGGCATCGACATCGTCCACGTGCCGTACAAGGGCGGCGCCGCCGCGCAGCAGGACGTCATGGCCGGGCGCGTGCCGATCCTCATGGACGTGCTCTACGCCGTGCAGCCGCTGATCAATAGCGGAAAGATCAAGGTCCTCGCGCTCCTGTCGCCGCAGCGCGCCCCCGGCTCGCCCGAGTACCCCGTCGTCTCCGAGACCGTGCCCGGCGTGAGCGCGCTGTCGCTCGTCGGCATCGTCGCCCCCGCGGCCACGCCGCCCGAGCTCGTGCACCGCATCAGCGCCGACATCGCCAGGGCCGTGAAAGGCTCCGACCTCACCGAGCGCATGAAGCAGCAGGGCATGGAACCGATCGGCTCGACGCCCGAGCAGTTCGACGCGGTGATCCGGTCGGAAATGGAGAAATGGGCGAAGGTGGTGAAGCAGTCGGGCGCGAAGGTCGATTAGGGCTACTTGACCAGCCCGATCCGCTTCAGAATCTCGGTATTCAGCCGGTACTCCTTCCACAGCGCCGCCTTCAGCGCCTCGCCGTCGCGGTCGTCGACGTCGACGCCGCGCGCGTCCATGGTCCGCGCGTAGTCCGCGCTGTCGAC
>Ga0335083_10000748_pt1 | contig 47036 bp, 45 predicted proteins | sample Lox_Sample_42_FD_206716 | JGI IMG/M metagenome (GOLD analysis project Ga0335083, IMG submission 206716) | Soil microbial communities from Loxahatchee National Wildlife Refuge, Florida, United States - Lox_Sample_4.2 | ecosystem: Environmental > Terrestrial > Soil > Wetlands | place: USA...
CATAACATCGAGGAAGCGGTTTTGATGTGCGACCGCATCCTCGTATTCTCGAGAAATCCCGGCCACATCATCGAAGAAATAAAGGTTCCCTTGCGGCAGCCGCGTAGCCGGCTGGAACCGGCGTTCCGCGATCTCGTCGAGCACATTTATGTGGCCTTGACGGCGCACGCCGGCCCGAGCGCCCCGCGCACGACTCAAATATACAGTGCCGGCATTGATACGGTCCTGCCACGCATTTCGGCCAATGCGCTCGCCGGTCTCCTCGAGACGATCGCCGGCGCACCCTACAATGGCACGGCCGATCTGCCGATCATCGCAAGCTCGTTGCAGATGGAAGTCGACGACCTTTTCCCAATTGCGGAGGCGCTGCAGCTCTTGCGGTTTGCCGAAATCGAGGGCGGCGACATTCGGCTGACGGACGCCGGCAGGCAATTTGCCGAAGCCGCCGTGGACGATCGGAAAAAGCTGTTTGCGCGCCAATTGCTGACATACGTGCCGCTGGCAAATCATATCCGCCGGGTCCTGCAAGAACGTGCTTCGCATTCGGCATCGAAGAGCCGGTTCCTGGACGAACTCGAGGATCATATGACGACGGAATCCGCCGAACAGACATTGCGAGCGGTCGTAGCCTGGGCCCGCTTTGCCGAAGCCTTCGCCTATGACGATCGGTCTGAAGCTTTCAGCCTCGACAACCCGACTTAGCGATGCGTCGAGACAATTCGCGCGCTCCCGCATCGGAGGCGCCGCGGAATCTCCGAGATCGATTCCGGCGTAATTTTTCCGCCATTCTCAGCCTCCGCACAGCGACGCGAATTTGGACGTGTGGCTGACCTGCCTGCGCCCAAAGGCGGGTCGATTGGCGGATCCCCATATCCGCTTTGTCCCAGGGCCGGACCCAACCTCCGATTAGAATTAACGGACGCGCTGCGACGTCCCCATCGCCTTCGCGACCAGATTTCGGCGTACGTCGCCTCGTCCTTAACCTTACTTAGTGAGGTAATCGAGCGGATTACGTGGCCGGCGCGGCAAAGCGCGACTAGAGATACCGGCACGGCGCCGTGCAAAAGATAATTTTCCGGTTGGAACCGATGTATCCGTTGCTTCCACGATTGCTCCCGACAATTCGACGTTTCTGCGATGCTCGGCGCGGCAATGTCTCGCTGACTTTTGCATTGACCGCTATTCCGCTGATCTGCTGCGTCGGCGCAGCCATCGACTATAGCCATTCGAATTCGGTCAAGGCCGATTTTCAGGCGGCACTTGATTCCACCGCGCTAAGGCTCTCGAAGGAAGCGGCTTCGGCCACATCCGCACAGTTGCAGGCGGACGCGGTGAAATATTTCACCGCGGCATTCAATCGGCCGGAGGTCAAGGATCTTCAGATAACCGCCGCTTATTCGAACGGCGGCGCTTCCAACGTATCGGTCAGCGGGTCCGCCTCGCTTTCTACGAATTTCATGCAGCTTGTCGGCTTTAAGACTATCGCCATCTCCGGCTCGTCCGTCACCAAATGGAGTTCGCCGCGGCTGCGCGTCGCCCTTGTACTCGACAACACGGGATCGATGGCCGACCATGGCAAGCTCGACGCGCTCAAGGCGGCGACCGGAAATCTGCTCACGCAGCTGCAGTCGGTGGCATCGAGCAATGACGACGTTTACGTGTCGATTGTTCCTTTCGTCAAAGACGTCAATCTTAATCCGGCCAATTACGCCGCAAGCTGGATCGATTGGACGGACTGGAATGCGAACAACGGGACGTGCAGCAAAAATCAGTGGGGCTCGGGAACCACACAAAGCACGTGCCACGGGACCTGGAAGCCGGCCAACCACAACACCTGGAATGGCTGTGTCGTCGACCGCGGCGGCGAGAATGGTCCTGACCCCGCAAACTATGACACCAACGTCGTTCCGCCAGCGCCGGGGACGAAAGCGACGCTATTTTCCGCCGAACAATATTCTTCGTGTCCGCAAGCCGCGATGGGCCTGAGCAACGATTGGTCGGCCATGACCCGCCTTGTGAACAACATGTCCGCAGTCGGCAATACCAACCAGGCAATCGGCCTCGCCTTGGGCTGGATATCTCTCAACGGCGGTGGGCCGTTCACAGTGCCGCGACTGGATCCGGACTACGTCTATTCACAAAGCATCATTTTGTTGTCCGACGGACTGAATACTCAGGACCGTTGGTACACAACCCAGTCGTCGATCGACGCGCGTCAGCAAAAGACGTGCGCCAACATCAAGGCGGCCGGCATCACGCTTTATACCATCCAGGTTAACACCGATAACGACGCCACCTCTACTCTGCTGAAAAATTGCGCCAGCAGCCCGGACAAATTCTTCCTGTTGACGTCGGCGGATCAGATCCTGCCGACTTTCAATTCGGTCAGCGCGAGCCTCATTAAATTATACATCGCAAAATAAGGCCAAGCTGCCGAGACCTCCGTGCTCGACGCGGCGCGCACGCGCGCGCTTAAAGCTTCCGGCCGACCGCTCTTAAACTTAACGCGAAGCGTTACCGCTCAAGCGAGTCGCCGCGCGCCGACGGAGCGGCGCCTTCTGGCCGCGCCAAGTAATGTTACTTGCAAGAACCGCTAGGCGTGCGCGGCAAGATTGCGTAGGCATAGCGAGTGTTCAATCCTGTTGGAGGCTCCGATGAAACTCTTCGATCGCTTCATAAAGGACGAATCCGCCGCGACCGCCATCGAGTACGGCTTGATCGCGAGTCTGATCTCGATCGTGATCCTCGTGGCGGTCACTGACGTGGGCGCGACGCTCAAGGCGACTTTCACGACGGTTTCGAACGCCCTGAATTAAGCGGCGCTTTGCCTCGTATCTACGAAGTAAAGAAGGGATTTGTGGCCATGCCGGAGCGCGATTCCACACGTACCGTCGACAAGAAACGGGGAATTCTCGTCAGCACGGACGCGGAGTTCGCGCAATTTGTGCGCTCCGCCTTCAGTGCCGATGCCAAGCTCGAGCTTGCCGATGTCAACGATCTGCTTCGCGACACGCGTCGTTCCGATATCGGCGACGCCGCGGTTGTGATCGTCGACATGAACGACGACATGCAGAACTGGTCGGGTCTTGAGCTTCTCGCCGGTAAGGTCGGAGCACGGATTCCCATCGTCGTCGTTGTTCGCACTTTCGACGGAGCGACCGCTCGAAGGCTCGTTCAAATGCGCGTCGCCGACATTCTCGTGAAGCCGATTACGCCGAGCGAGCTCGTTCGCGCGTGCCACCGGGTCATCCAGGGCACCGGCGTCAGTGAGACGAGAGATAGCAAGATCTTTACGTTCTTGCCGGCGGCCGGCGGCGTGGGAGCAACCACCCTGGCAATTCAATCGGCAATGACGCTGCTCGGCGGCAATTCACGCAAAAGCCGGCCAACCTGCCTCGTTGACCTCAGCTTTGATCATGGCGCCTGCGCGGATTATCTCGATATCGAACCGCGCTTCGATTTTACGGAGGTCGAGCCGAATCCCGAGCGTCTCGATCGGCAGTTGCTCGAAGGCATGGTGTCCCACCACTCGAGCGGTCTGGCGGTTATCGCCGCGGCAAGTCGCCCGGGCGAGACACGTCCGATCGACCAGAATGTCGTGATGGGCTTGCTGAACGTCGTTTGCCAATGTTACGACCATGTCGTCATCGACATGCCGAGAACCTGGTATTCGTGGACCGACAACGTATTGCTCGGGTCGAACCGGCTATTCCTGGTCAGCGACATGACGGTGCCGAATATTCGGCGCGCCAAGCAGCTTGCCGCGGCAATTTCGGCCAGGCTTGCGCACGGGCCAAGCCCGAAGGTCGTCGTCAATCGCTTCGAACGGCATTTTTTCGCTCCCGGAATGCGGCATAAGGACCTCACGCAGGCGCTCGGCGATGCCTTTGCCGGCACCGTTCCGCTTAATCGCCGACTGGTCAGCGAAGCGATCGATCGCGGCGTTCCCTTGGAGGACGTGCAAAGAGGCAATAACATAGCGGCCGCGGTCAAGAAGCTGATGTTTCCGCGCCCGAACGCGAAGACCAAGACATCTTCGTCACCAAAGATTCGCGGAGGCGCTCTGAGCTGGGCGCGGCCGTAACCCCGCGCGCCCACACACCCGGCGCATCGATGCAGGCGCCCTGACGAGAAAATCCTGAGACCGGCTATGCAAAATCGTTTTCCCGTTAAAACAATTGTCGCGCCGTCCCTTGTTCCGCCGATGTCCCGGGATTTGGGGAAGAACGACGGCGGAGCCCCAAACGCAACCGCAAATCTGGCTGCCGCAGGCGTTGCGGTCGCAGTCAATCCCCGGCTCAGCGAAAAGCTGCTCGACGCCCGCGTGCGATTGCATCAGCGATTGATCGAGGAGATCAATCTTTCGGTGCTGGAGAGAATGCCCGAAGATCAAATTCGGCATTATGTTTCCGAGCTCATCTCGAAATATACCGTAACCGAGCGCATCGTGCTCAATTCTCAGGAGCTCGATGACTTCGTTACTGAAATTCTCAATGAAATGACGGGCCTCGGATCGATCGAGCCGCTCCTGAAGGATCCGACCGTCGGCGACATCATGATCAACGGCCCCAACTGCGTTTACGTTGAGCGCTCGGGAGTTATCGAGCAGACCCAGGTGCGTTTCAGGGACGACGCGCATCTTTTGCGCATCATCAACAAGATCGTTTCCGCCGTCGGGCGCAGGGTCGATGAATCTCAGCCGCTATGCGACGCGCGCTTGGATGACGGCTCGCGGGTCCATGTCGTTCTCCGTCCGGTTGCTATTGACGGCCCGGTCGTCTCGATCCGCAAATTTCCCGCCAAGCCTTACGACCTTTCGAAACTTGTTGCGCTCGGAGCGCTCTCGCCGGACATGGCGCAACTGCTCGCAGTCAGTGTCAAGGCGCGTATTTCTCTCGTCGTCTCGGGCGGCACGGGATCTGGCAAGACGACGCTCCTCAATGCATTGTCGGCGTCCATCTCCGCCAAGGAACGGCTTGTCACAATCGAGGACGCTGCAGAGTTTCAGCTGCAACAGCCTCACGTCATCCGGCTGGAGACGCGCCCGCCAAATATCGAAGGAAAGGGCGAAATCAGCCAGCGCGAGCTCGTCAGAAACGCACTCCGCATGCGGCCGGACCGGATTATCCTCGGCGAATGCCGCGGCGAGGAAGCGTTCGCCATGCTGCAGGCGATGAACACCGGTCACGAAGGATCGATGACCACCGTCCATGCCAACTCACCGCGAGACGCGATGTCGCGCCTGGAGCAAATGATCGGCATGGCCGGCATGCCGGCAACGGTAGCGAGCATTCGGGCGCAGATTGGCGCTGCTATCCGCCTCGTCGTCCAGTTGCAGCGATTCCCCGACGGGAAACGCCGCGTGACAAGCATTTCCGAGATCACGGGTTTGGAAGGTGACACGATCCTGATGCAGGAGATTTACAAGTTCGTCCGCACCGGCACCGGACCCGACGGCTCGGTCGAGGGCCACTTCCAGCCGACGGGGATTCGGCCGCGCTATTTTGCCGACCTGGTTCCCGGCGGGGCCAACATTTCCAATATCGATTTCGATCCCAGCAGACACTTTTCGAAATAGCGCAGTGCCAAGATGGCGGCGAGGGCGAAGCGCTTGTCCGCCGCGCCAGCCCGGCATTGCGCGAGATCCAAGCGTGCCAGTACCGAAATCAAGCAGCTCCGTGGCGGTATACGCGAAAGAGTCGTAGCTGGATTATCGCTGGTCGCGCACGTGGCGCTCTTGCCGAAGCTTTGCAACCGTTGCAGGACCGCCACCCGCAGGTGCACATGCAATTCGACCGCGGACATCCGAAGGTTGAAGGACGGCTGAAGAATGGAAGCGTCGATTTTTATGTCGGGCCGGGACCTGAGGAAAATTTTACCTGCCACACTCATTCAGGACGCGCTTTTCGAAAGCGCCGGAATTATTCTGAGGCGCAAAGGACACCCACTTGGTTCGCGCTCAATCGCTAGGCGACCTGCCCAGCGCGGAATGGACGACGACGTCGGTGACCTTCAAAGCCGAAGAAGAGCTTGACGCCCTCTTCGCGCAGCATTGTTTGCCGAGACGTCGCCTTGCTCTTCGCAGCTAGGCGGCGTTGACGCTTATGGTGTTTCTTGCCAATTCCGACTTGCTCGCAATGGTTCTCGTGCTATGGACGATGCTCCCGACCACCAGCGAATGGCTCACGCAGCTACTTTTAATCGAATATCTGCCGGCCCTGCGGATCGTGGTGATACGCCGCGCAAGCCTGCCCCTGACTCCGGCGGCGCAGTTCCTGCTCCATCTGTTGCGGCGCAGTGCGCCGCGAACAAATATCAGCGCGGCAGGAAGTCAGACGTCAAATTCTCGGAATTAAGATAACGTCAGCTTAGCGAGCAAATGTCGCCGCGACGTACTGCGATGCTAGCTCACGCGTTACAACCATTTTGTGCTTTCTTTGATTCATTCCGCCGGGGACGTCGATGGGCGGTTTGCCGCCGCGTCCCCAGCGCTATTACGGCGCCTTCAAGGCCCCGTCCCGTCCCCTGGCGATGCAGCTCGGTTCGACCAACGCGTACGGACGACCTCTTCGCGCTCCATCATGTCGAGCTGCTCGTCGATCATTTTGATCGCGTCTTCCACTTCCGGGAGCAGTACCTTTTCCAATGCCCGCGCCCGTCGCTCGGTGCGACGATATTCGCGCGCCAGCCGACTGAGGTTGCCGGTGCGCGCGGCGAGATCGGCTGACGCCCAGAGCAGCCTTTCGAAGGCGGCACGGCAGGCTTTCGCTTCCGGCGACGGATCGACGGCGCCCGGAGCATTTGCGACGGCCTGTGGCGGCTCCCCGGTCGACAGCATCACCAGGCCGAGAAACAAACTGCGCCCTGTTTCGGGGATAGCCGGAGGCAGCGGCTTCGGATAGAGCTGAAGCTGATCGAGGCCGTGGCGTTCGACCGCTGCCGCCAGCGCCGCGGCAGCCTGTCTCGTTGCGGCAATCAGTTCGTCGCTGCGTTGCTGGTGAGTCTTCAACTGGCCGAGCATTTCGGTCGCCAGCAGCATGCGCTTTTCGTCGAGGAACTGGTAGCCTTGGCGCATCAGCCGTCGCTCGTCGGCAAGCTCGATAGCCGTGCTGCGGGTCGGCGTTACCTCACGCATCGGCGTCGCCAGGGTGCCTGATATATTGCGCGATCTTGGCGTCCGAGAGCCGCGTCAATTCGCTATTCGGCAACAGCGAAAGAACCTTCCAGCCCGCTTCCATGCTCTGTTCAAGCGTGCGGCGACCCGCCTGCCGGACCAGCGTGTTCTCGAACTGATCGGCGAAATCCAGATATTTCAGGTCGAGCGGCGTCAGCCCGTCACGCCCGACCACGCTCGCCAGCACCCGCACGCGAACGGACTTGGCATAGGAGGCGTAAAGCTGATTGGCGAGCGGTGGATGATCAGCATGCGAATATTCCTCGCCGATGCCCTGCCCCATCAACCGCGACAGGCTCGGCAGCACATTGATCGGCGGAAATACGCCTTTGTGGTCGAGCGCGCGATCGAGCACGATCTGACCTTCGGTGATGTAGCCGGTGAGATCCGGGATTGGATGGCTGATGTCCTCGGCCGGCATGGTCAGGATCGGCAATTGCGTCACCGTACCTTGCGCCCCACGGATGCAGCCGGCGCGCTCATAGATCGAGGCGAGATCGGAATACATATAGCCTGGATAGCCCTTGCGGCTCGGCACTTCACCGTGGCTCGCCGACACTTCGCGCAGCGCCTCGCAATAATTGGTCATGTCGGTCATGATCACCAGCACGTGACGGCTTTCTTCTTTGGCGAGATATTCGGCGGCGGTGAGCGCAAACCGCGGCGTCAGCAGACGCTGCGTCGATGACTCGCTGGCGAGATTGAGAAACATCGCGGTATGGCCGAGTGCACCCGAGTCCTGCATGCTGCGGCGGAAGGTTTCCGCGGTGTCATGGGCGATGCCGATGCCGACGAAAACAATGGCAAAACCTGCGGCGCCTTCCTTACGCAGCCGCGCATTTTGCGCGATGTCGCTCGCCAATTGATCGTGTGGCATGCCGCCGGCCGAAAACAAAGGCAGTTTCTGCCCGCGCACAAGGCTGTTCATGAGATCGATGGCGGTGACGCCGGTTTCGATGAAGTCGCGCGGCAACTCGCGTTGTGTCGGGTTAATCGGAATGCCGTCGATGCGAAAACGCTTGCGCGCGGCGACCGGCGGCCCGCCGTCTGCCCGCTCGCCCACGCCGTTGAACACGCGGCCGAGCAGGCCGGGGCCGACGGCGAAATGCAACGGCTCGCCGAGAAAGCGCACGCGCACATCGGCAAGCCCGATCCCGGCCGTCGATTCCAGAACCTCGATAATCATCGAATCCCTGTCGAGCGAGACAACGCGGCCGAGCTTGGGCGGCAGGCCCCCGCCGTGGATTTCCACCGCTTCGTTGAGGCCGATTTCGACGTTACGCCGCAGGAACAGCAGCGGTCCTTCGATCGCGGTCGCGGTGCCGCGTACTGACAGTTCAGGACGCATGGGCCGGCGCCGCCTTTCGCAAGCTCGCCATCGCGGCTTCGACGCTCTCGCCGAGATCGGCAAATTTGGCTAGATCGCTCTCGCCGATTTCCTCCCCCATGCGCTGCAGGCGACGCAGCACGTCGAGCTCGGCGATCCGCTGCGGTGGAATGGCGTTGTCGAGCGCGGCTTCCGCCAGGGCGACAAAGCGCAGAATGAGCTTGAGCATCGCGGTCTGCCGCTGCGGCGAGCAATAGCGATCGACTTCCGAGAATGCCGACTGGCGCAGGAAGGCTTCGTTCACCAGTTCGGCGCAGAGCAGAGTCAGTTGCTGCGCGGGGGGCAGCGCGTCCTTGCCGACGATGCGCGCCATGCGCTCGAGGTCGGCCTGGCGCTCGAGCAGCTTCAGCAGCCGCTCGCGATGCGCGTGCCATTCAGAATTGTCGCGCTCCCTCCACCAGGCGGCGAAGCGCTGCGCATTCTCCGAATAGGACTGCAGCGGGTGGATAGCCGGGAAGAAACGGGCCTGCGCGCGCTCACGGTCGAGGCCCCAGAACGAGCGGACGTAGCGCTTGGTGTGGCTGGTGACCGGCTCCGAGAAGTCACCCGCGGGCGGCGACACCGCGCCGATGATGGTAAGCGAGCCCTCGACGCCGGCCAACGTTTTCACCTTTGCCGCGCGCTCGTAGAACTCCGCAAGGCGGGAGCCGAGATAGGCGGGATAAGCTGCTTCGCCCGGCAACTCGCCGAGCCGGCCTGACACTTCCCGCAGCGCCTCGGCCCAGCGGCTCGTCGAGTCGGCCATCAATGCCACGTTCAAGCCCTGATCGCGGAAATATTCGCCGACCGTGACCGCAGTATAGATGCTCGCCTCGCGCGCGGCGACCGGCATGTTCGAGGTGTTGGCGATGATGATGGTGCGTTCCATCAAGCCGCGACCGCTGCGCGGATCGGCAAGCTGCGGAAACTCGTGCAGCACTTCCGACATTTCGTTGCCGCGTTCGCCGCAGCCGACATAGACGATGACGTCGGCGTCACACCATTTCGCCAGCGTCTCCTGCAGGATGGTTTTGCCGGTGCCGAAGCCTCCGGGGATCGCCGCCTGCCCACCACGGGCCACCGGAAATAGCGTGTCGAGAATACGCTGCCCCGTAATCATCGGTTCGTCGGCCGGCAACCGCTTGGCGACCGGGCGCGCTTGGCGCACCGCCCAGCGATGAAAGAAGCCGGTTTCGTGCGTTCTTCCCGACGCGTCGCGGATCGTGCAGATCACGGCGTCTTGTTCATATGCGCCTCCGGCTGCGATGCCGTCGATTGTGCCGCCGAGCTGCGGCGACAGCAGGCACAGTTGCTTCACCCCGGCACCGGGAAACTCGCCGATGGGCATGCCCGGCCTCATGGCGTCGCCGGCCTCGACCAGCGGGCGAAACTCGATCTTGCCGCCGCCGCTTCCGTCCTCATCGAGCGGGCGCAGCAGACCGTCGAAGATATGTCCGAGCAATCCGGGACCGAGCCGCACCGAAAGCGGCCCGCCCAGCCCGTGCACGGCGTCGCCGGGCCGCAACCCCGTAGTGTCCTCGTAGACCTGGCCCACAAGCTCATCGCCCTTGAGCCTGATCACCTCGCCGGGACGGCGTTTGATGCCCACCTCGATCGCCTCGCCGATGCGGAATTCGCCTTGCGTGACGCGCGCCTGCAGCACCGGTCCGCCAATCCAGCGAATGACAGCTTCGCTCATTACGCCACTCCGATTTCCTCAAGCAACAGCGCAGCAATTGTCGTCGAGTCGGCTAGCAAGCCGGACGGCGTTACATCGAGTAGCGCCCGATCGGCACTGACCCGCAGGCCGGCGGTTATATCGTCAGTCGCTTCGAAACGCGCCCGCACGCCATTGCCGACGGCCTCGAGGAATTGTTGCCGCTCCAGCTCACTCCAATCGCGCGGATGCTCGATGTCCCATGCCCCCGGGGCCAAGCGATCAACACAAAAGCGAGCTGCCGCCTCGATCCATTGGTTGCGGCCGCCACGTTCGCGCCAGCGAGCGATGAGCGCTTCGCGCAGGAGCGGCAAGGCATCGCGTACCGCCCGCACGGCTTGCTGCTGAGCGCGCGCCCGCATTTCGGTGTCGAGCTGCGCCTCGGCGCGGCTCAACCGGCGTGCGCCCTCCTCGCGCAACTGTTGAATGGCATCACGCACCAGCCGGCGCGCGGCCCCGCGCGCTTGCGCCATGATCGCGCGGGCGTCGCGCTGCGCGTCAGCGGCAATAGAATTGCTCTCATCCCGAAATTGCCGCTCGATCTCGTGCACCAGAGCATCGGATTGCGACGATGGGATCAGGCTTACCGGGCTCATTCTTCGATACCCAAGGTGCGCCTGAGCCGCTTCGCCAAATTGGGCAGCGGCGCGCGCATGCGCACGTCCGGAATGATGGCGAGCGCCGGGGCCTCCGCAATCAGGGCCGCTTCAAGCTCGGATGCCGGCACATGGCGGGCGAGGTCAGCAGTCATGATAACGAGCGCCGCGGTGTCGCGCGCCGCACGCAAAGCGTCTGCTGCCGCGTCCGGCTCTGGCACCTGTGTCGCAATACCGGTCAGGCGGAAGCCCGCGGCGGTCAGTTCATCGCCGATAAAGATGACGGAGCCCATGTCAGCCCGCCCGGTTGAGGATCAACACGGCGACGATCAGGCCATAGATGGCAATGCCTTCGGCAAGGCCAACCAGGATCAACACGCGGCCAAGCAGTTCCGGCTTCTCCGCCAGCGCACCCACTGCGGCGCTGCCGACCGAGGCAACGGCATAACCCGCTGCGAGCGCGGCGAGGCCCGCCGCCACCGCGGCCGCCATCATGGCCCATGGCGCAACAGCAGCGTTGCCGGCGGCTGGCGCTGCTTGAGCTGCGGCGGGCATGATCTGCAACAGCAAAAACGTCACGCCGACCGCGAGCCCTGCGGCCGTCACTACGAGCAACGTTGGAATCTTCAAGCCAGCTTTCATACAGGCCCCCTCAGGTTTGATTCCGGAATTATGCTCCCGGCGAGCGCAGGCGGCGGCAGCGGTTTGAACTCGCGGCCAGCGCCGGTCAGGAAGCGGATGAAGAATTCGAAAAGCAGCAGGCGCGTGGTCTGGATGCTGACCACCACGCCTTCCAGCGCGATCATCAACACGTTGCCGACGGCAAGAACGAGCCAATAGCCATAGCGCCCGCTGGCTGCGGCCATTTCGAGAACGGCGATCGCCAGTCCGGCGTGCGCGAGCGCGAAGGCGCCAACGCGCGCAAACGACACAGTGTTGACCAGGAGCCGCAGCGTTTCCTCGACGAACTCGCCCGCGGCCGCGCCCAACGCCGGCAGTTTGGCCTGCCTCGCCTGCGTTGCCGCGCCGAAAATGAACCAGACGGCGCCGGCGACGGCGACCAGCAATCCTTCGCGGCGGAAAGGCGATGCCAGCAAGCCGGCATAGGCGATCAGCAGTCCGGCGCGATGCGCCCACCATAGCGCTGCCTCGCCGCGCCAATGCATCTGGATCGCATCAAGAACAAGTCCGACAGCGATGATCGCCACGCCGCCGGCGACGCCGGCGGCCAGCGTGGCGATCGGATTGACGAGCGGCCGCATCCACAGCGCAGGGATAATGTCTTCGCGACAGAACACGCTGCCGAACAGGACACCGAACACCATGGCCATAAGGCCTCCCGGAATCAGCAGCCGTGTCAGCGGCACGCGTCGCGCGAGCGCGAGGCCCGCAATAAAGACGATGGCGCCCTGTCCGGCGTCGCCGAACATGAAGCCGAAGATTAACGAAGCGATGACCGCCAGGATCTGGCTCGGATCGCTCTCGTTGCGGCCCGGCGTGCCGAGCATGCGCGCAAACACTTCAAAGGCGCGCGCCCATGCGGGATTGTGCAGCACCAGCGGCGGCGTCATTCCGGCCGGCGCATCGGCATAGCGCAAGATGTAGCGCACGCCGCTGCCATCGAGCGCGTGGCGCAGCGTCGTACCGGCAGTATCACTGGTCCAGCCGGTTACCCAGGCCAGGCGTTCGCTGCCACGCAAATCCTTGGCATGCGCGTTCAGCCACTCGATCAGTGCGATGTCGCCAAGCGCAGACGCGATTGCGTGCTCCTCCGATAGCGCCGCAAGCCGTGTGTTGGCTTCAGCGCGCTGCCTGGCAAGTGCGGCGAGCCTCTCGTCGATGACCATCATTGCCTTATCGGCCTTGGGCGGCAGCCAGGCCGGCAGCGGCACCAAGTGCCCTTTTAATGCGGCAAGCTGCGCCTCGATCTCGGCGACGTCGTCCGTACGGCCGACCGCAAGCAGGTAGTTCGTCTGCGGCGTCAGCCACGATTTCAATAGCACCAGCGCCGGCATTTCGCGCAGCAACGTGCCGGCGGGCAGCGCCAGCAGCCGCGCCTGCAGTTTTGGGCCCGCGCCAGATAGCAGGTGCAGGTCGGGCCAAGAGTCCGCGACACCCGCCAGCACCGTTCGCAATTGCTCAAGATCCGCGGTTTCCCGCGCTAGCCGCTCGCTCGTGGCAATGATCGGATCGGCCGCCGCGGCCCATTCGGCAAGACGCGCGTGCGCGGATTTTAGCATCTCGCTCAGATGCTCCGGCCGCCGGCTGTCCGCGGTTACTGGCGTCGGCCAATAATTCTGATAGTGGCGGGCGAGCTCCCGATGCGCCTTGAGTTCGGCGTCAATGCCGGGGAACAGCAGGCGGTCGGTAGCCCGGCTGCGCGCCTCCAATTCGACCGCGCCGGTGCGCGACAGGCACTCCATCACCCGCGCCAGTTCCGTATGCACCGTGACGAGCTCGAACCACTGCGCAGCGATCGGGCGAAGGCTCATGCTGCCTCCTCTTTTGCCGGCACGAACAACGCCCGGCGCGCCAGCCCGCCGCGCAGGCGCTCGAGATCGAGCGCCACCAGCGCAAGGTGACAGAACACCGCGACCGGCGAGCCGCCGTGACGGCGGAACATGCGCGTCGCACCTTGCGCCAGTGCGCGGCGATAGGCGGCGCTGGCGTCCTGTGGACCGGCAAGATCAAGACGCGCAATATGGCCTTTCACGGCCTCCCCCAGTCCCATCAGCGCGCGGCGGTCGCGCGCGCGTCGCGGCCACAGCGCGCGCCACTGCACGTACCAGCGCTCGGCCAGGGTCGCTTCGCGTGCCGCCCCCGGCAACAATGCATTGAGCGGAGGCTTATTCGCTGTGGCGTCCCGACTCCGCTCAGTGAATGCGGCGAGCATAGTGTCCTGACGCACCCAATCCGGCACTTCGCCTCTGAGCAAAGCGTCGAGGATCGGCAGGTCCGGAAGCGGCGCGCACCACAGAATTGCCGCTTGCCATTCCGGCGTGCACCAGGCCGCGACCTCTGCGACATAGGCGCGCCAGCCGGCGCGCAACGCCCGTTCGATGGCATGACTCGACATGCCGGCATTGAGCCGTTCAGTGAAGCGCTGCAATGATGTCGCGCGCGAGCGGTCGATGAAATGGTCGAGCGACCGCGCCGCCTCAAGCGCGCGCCAATCGCCCTCGGTGAGGCGTTCCCCGTGCCGCGCCTGCAGCCGCGCCTGTACATAGCTCCACAACGGGCGGCGGCTCATGCGCCACCCGTCAGTTTGGCGGCGAGACGCCGTGCGGCGGCGGCAAGCACCGCAGTATCGTAGGGTTTGCCGGCCTGTTCGCCGCTTGCCATATGCGCCTGCGTGAGGGCTTTGATGTCACGCTCGATTTTCCGCAGGTAGGCCGTATGCAGCTTCGAAATGCAGATATCGGCGCGACGCGCCAGCGCCGCCGCCTGCGCCCGCGTTTCGCTCAACAGGCGCTGGGCATCATCCGCCGTCTTGCGCAGCGCTTCGGCACCCTCGCGCTCGCTTTTGAGCACGCGCTCGATAGCGGCGACTACCGCATCGCCTTGGTGGTTGTCTGATTGACGACGGGCCATGGCCATTGTTTCGCGCGAAACGATCGCCGGGCATCCCCCGGCGCAGGGACAAGGCTAGCCCGCCTAGGCAAGCGCGATCATTGTTCAAAATCAATTTGCCCCGTGACACCATGCGGAATTACCTCGCAAAATGCCGTAGGCGGGCCCCCAAATGGAAAGGATGCCATCGCGTCGGGCCACCGGCATACCGTCATATAATTGTCGTCGTCGGGCCGGCCGCGGCGCCGGACTCGTGCAAATCGCCCTTACCCAACGACCGCTGCCGACCGCCGGCTTCCAAGTCCTGCGGCTGAAGGCGCAGCGCCTGCTGGTGACCAGCCCGTTCCGTCTCGGCGAGCCGGTCAATTTGCGCTATGGCATCGCCACGATCAGCGGCGACGGGCAGGCCTTGCGCCTGCACGAGAGCCTGATAGCCCGGCTGTGGGAGGGCGCGTTGACGGGCGCCCGCGCGCTCGATGAAATTGCGCGCATGATGAAACCATGAACCTTGGAGGCAACAAAGTGGGCAGGCGGCACGAACTGATTGGCGACGCCGGCACGGTGCACCGCGGCGCTTTTGATGCAAGGATTCCCGCCGTCCTCACCGTCGAGTCCGGCGATACCGTCATCGTCACCACGCTTTCCGGAACCGACCTGCCCGATGAAAAATCCGGCTTTACCGTGTCGGCCCAGCACCGCAACGTGCTTGCCCATGTGCCGGAAGGCCTCGGCGCACATTTCATGACTGGTCCCATCGCCATTGCCGGCGCCATGCCCGGCGACGAACTCGTTATCGAGATTTTGGCGATGGAACTGGCGCAGGATTGGGGCTGGAACGCGATCCGCCCCGGCAAGGGCACCCTGCCCGACGATTTTCCCCAAGGACGCGTGATCCATATCGGCATCGACAGAGCGCGCGGCCTCGTCAAGATGCCGTGGGGCCTCGAGCTGAAGGCGCAACCGTTCTTCGGCGTCATCGGCGTCGCGCCGCGCCCTGAAGACGGACCGCAGACCTCGATCATTCCACGCGCTTTCGGCGGCAATATCGACAACAAGAATCTCGGCGCCGGCGCGATATTACATCTGCCGGTGTTCAATCCCGGCGGCCTGCTATCGGTCGGCGACGGCCACGCACTGCAAGGCGACGGCGAAGTCTGCCTTACCGCGGTCGAAACCGGCTTGCGCGGCACGCTGCGTGTCAGCGTCAGGAAGAGCACCGGACTGGCACGACCCTGGGCGGAGACGCCGTCACACTGGATTACCATGAGTTTCGACGAGGATCTCGACCGCGCCGCGCAGGATGCGTTGCGCGAGATGATCAAGCTCATTGCCGCCCGCGGCGGGCTTTCCGCCGCCGACGCCTATACGCTGTGCAGCGTCGCCGCCGATGTTCACGTCACCCAGTTGGTGAACGTCAACAAAGGCGCGCATGTCATGCTGGCGAAATCCCTGCTGCCGGCGCGATAGGCTTCAGCCCATCGCGAATTCGTCTTTGCGGTGCGCCCAGCCGGTGATGCGCCCTTCGATCAGCGAGAAGATCGCATAGAGTGCAACGCCCATGATGGCGAGGATGATGAGCCCGGCGAAGACCAGCGGCACATCGAAATTCGAGCTGGCGATCATCATCACATTGCCGATGCCGCGATTGGAGGCGACGGTTTCCGAGATCACCGTGCCGACAAAGGCAAGCGTGACCGCGACTTTCAGCGAGGCGAAGAAATAAGGCATGGTGCGCGGCAGGCCGACGTTCCACAGAATATCGAGCTTGCTCGCGCGCAGTGCCCGCATCACGTCCTCGAGCTCCGGCTCGGTGGTAGCAAGCCCCGTGGCCACGTTCACGACGATCGGAAAGATGCTCATGATCATGGCGGTGAGCACCGCCGGGACGGCACCGGCGCCGAACCAGAGAACGAAGATCGGCACCACTGCGACTTTCGGTATCGAGGCAAACCCGACCAGCAGCGGATAGGCGACGTCATAGGCGAGCCGCGACGATCCGATCACCACGCCGAGCGCGATTCCGATGATGATACCGAGAGCAAAGCCGAGCAACGTCGTGTAGAGTGTCTGCAGGGTATGCGGCCACAGCGCCGGCATGCGCTGCACCAGGGTGACGATGATCTGGCTCGGCTTCGGCAGGACAATGTCACTGACGTTGAACGCCCAACATAGCGATTCCCACAGCAGGAAGAAGCCGATGATGAAGGCGGTCGAGGCAAGATGCCGGCGCAGCTGCGGGTTCATTGCGCGGTCTCCTTCACCGGCCGCGCCGATACGATCAGTTGGCGCAGGCGTTGGGTCATGGTGACGAATTCCGGCAGATAGGACATCTCGATCGTGCGCGGCCGCGGGAACGGCACTTCGGCATCGTCGATGATCTGGCCCGGCCGCGTGCGCATCACGCAGATGCGGTTGGCGAGGTAGCCGGCCTCTTTCAGATCGTGGGTAACGAGGATGACGGTGGGTTTTATCTTCATCCACAGTTCCTGCATGACGCTCCACAGCTCCTCGCGCGTGAACTGATCGAGCGCGCCGAACGGCTCGTCCAGCATCAGGAGCTGGGGCTCATGCACCAGCGCCCGGCACAGCGAGGCGCGCTGCAGCATGCCGCCGGAGAGTTGCCAGGGATGCTTGTCGCCGAAGGCGCCGAGCCCGACTTCCCTAAGCAGCGCATCGGCGCGGTCACGGAAGTCGGTCTTGCGTTTGGCGGCATAGTCTTGACGGAACGGCGGCACGATCTTGAGTGGCAGCATCACGTTGTCGCGCACTGTCAGCCACGGCAGCATCGTCGGATTCTGGAAGGCCATGCCGACGCGCACCGGCTCGGCGCCGACCTCACGGCCGGCAACATAGACATAGCCGGTGCTGGCGTTGATCAGCCCGGTCACCAGCTTGAGGATGGTCGATTTGCCGCAGCCCGAGGGACCGACCAGCGCGACGAAATCGCCCTGATTGATACGCAGGTCGGTCTGGCCGAGCGCGATGATTTGCCGTTCGCCACGTCCGTAGGTCAGCGTCACGTTTTCCAGCTCGACAAAGGTGTCGGAATTGCGCGGCGCTTCGGCGTGGGCGGCGGATGTCATGCGGCGTTGTCCTTGCGCGGATGTTTGCCGGCCGGAGCGATGGCCTGCATCGAAAGCTCGGCATGGCGCACGGTCGGCGCTCGCATCTGTTGAATTTCATGAACGGATCGGCCCCAGCCCTTGGTGCCGGACACCAGCATACGCTCCTTCATCACAAAGCGGCCGCGCACGAGCGTGTGGATCGGGAGCCCGCGGACGCTGCGGCCGTTCCACGGCGAGATCTTCGAACGTGACTGCAACTTGGCATCCTCGATGGTGTGGGCGCGTCCGAGATCGACAATCGCGATATCGGCATCGGCGCCGGGGGTGAGCGAGCCCTTGCGCGGATAAAGGCCCCAGATGCGCGCCGGGTTGTAGGCGCTCATGCGCACATAGTCTGAAATCGACATGCGGCCGGCATTCACTGCGGTCAGCATCAGCGGCATCTGCGTTTCCACACCCGGAAAGCCGCAATCGACGGTCCAGATGTCGTTGCGGGTCTTTTCGTCCGGCGTGTGCGGCGCATGATCGGTGGCAATGATGTCAATGGTGCCATCGAGGAGCGCGGCCCAGATCGACTCCTGGTTCCGCGCCTCGCGCACCGGCGGGTTAACGGCGATGACGCCAGGAAAGCGCACGTAATCGTCGGTCGACAGCATCAGGTAGTGCGGGCAGGTCTCACCGGTGATGTCGACGCCGCGGGCTTTGGCCTCGCGTAGCGGCCGCAATTCTCCGGCCGTGGAAATGTGCAGGATGTGGATGCGCGCGCCGGTCCATTCGGCAAGGACGGCGGCCCGGCTCACCGCTTCGATCGCGACCACGTCGGGTCGCGCCGCAAGGTGGGCCCATTGATCGACCTTGCCGGCAGCCATCAGGCGCTTCTGCCGGCGCTCCATGATGTCGTTGTTTTCGGCGTGCAGCGAAATCCGCTTTCCCGTCGCCGCCGCGACTTCGAAGCATTCGAGCGTTGCCCCGGTGTCTGGCGAAGGAATCTTCCCGAAGGTATTGCCCATATAGAGCTTGAAGCCGATGACGCCGCCGTCGACCAGAGCCGGGACGTTTGCGATCGTGTCCTCGCCGAGCAGGCCATAGAGGCCGAAGTCGACATGCGCCTTGGAGGCGGCGATGACGTGCTTCGCACTGAGGATATCCGGGGTGCCGGTCGGTGGAATGGTGTTTGGCATGTCAAAGACGGTGGTGACGCCACCGAAAGCCGCCGCCGCAGTGCCGCTTTCCCAGTCCTCCTTGTACGGATAGCCGGGATCGCGAAAATGCACGTGCACGTCGATGGCGCCTGGCAGGACGTGCAACCCGGCGGCGTCGAGCGTTTCGCTCGCCGGCGGCATGGCGTCCGCCGCGCCGATGGCGAGGATACGCCCGTCTTTCACGGCGACGCTCGCCTCGATGACCGCATCGGGTGAGACGACCTTGCCGTTGTTGATCACCAGGTCCGCGGTCATTCGATCCTCACAGCATGGCCCAGCCGCCGTCGACCGGAAGATCGACGCCGGTGATCTGGCGCGAGGCGTCGCTCGCAAGAAACAGGCAGGCATTGGCCACGTCGCTATCGACGGTAACGCGCTTGAGCGCGTATTCGGCCGCGTGGCGTTGGGCGGCTTCCTCGACGCTGATCCCGTAGCGCTTGGCCATGTCGGCACAGACCTTGTCGCGGAAGCGCGGACCGTCGACCATGCCCGGCGCCACGCAATTGACGTTGATGTTGTATTGGCCGACTTCCAGCGCAAAGCTCTTGGTGATGCCCCGCAGCCCCCATTTCGAGGCCGAATAGGCCATGCGCCCCGCCCGCCCGCGCATGCCAAAGGTGCCGCCAACATTGACGATCTTGCCGTAGCGCTGCGCGATCATCGTCGGCAGCGCCGCCCGCATGGCATGGAAGCAGCCGTTCATATTAAGGCGCACGATGTCGTCGAACTCCTCGGGCGTCGTCTCCACGCCGGTCTTGCCGACCGGCCCGGAACCGCCGGCGACGTTGACCAGAATGTCGATGCGGCCGAAGGCCTCCTTGGTCTTCTTGGCCGCGTTCTCACATTGTTCGGACAGGGTCAGGTCGCAGGGGACAACGATCACTTCCGAGCCCGCTTGTTTTGTCGACCTGGCGATCGGCTCGATGGCGCCAGTATCGCGGCCGACCAGCGCGAGCTTTGCACCTTCCTCCGCGAAAGCCATGGTGATGGCTGTACCCATCCCCTTGGCCGGTCCCGTGATCATTGCCACCCGGCCTGAAAGCCTCAGATCCATGTCTCGCCCCGCAGCGCGAACTCAGCGAAATGGCCGCTTCCCGCAAAGGGAAGCGGCCTGAGCACCGATCAGAACAGTTTCTTCGGCAGGTTCGCCACCGGCGGCATGAAGGCGTCGGTGTAGATCTCGTCCACCGTCGGCGCCCGCGGCAACTGTTGCGCCTCGACAAGAATATCAATCGATTTCTTCAGCCGCGCCTTGTCGACGTTGCCGAGGCCGATCTTGGCGATCTCCGGAGAGTTCATCTCGTCCTGCAAGGTCGCATCGAAGCGCTCGCGCTCGACGTCCTTCTTGATGAGTGGCTCGCGCTTGGCCACCGCGTCGATGGCGGCGGCCGGATCCTTCAGCGAATCCTCGAGGCCATGATTGATCGCTTCGATCAGGCCTTTCACTACCTCCGGATGCTCTTTCGTCAGTTTCTTGGAGACGATGATCGCATTCGAGTAGAGGTCCATGCCGTAGTCGCCGTACTTGATATAGCGAATATCCTTGTCGGAGACGTGCATCAGCTTGGCGGAAAAGCGGATGGTGTTGACGTAGCCGAACACGCCGTCGACCTGCTTGTTCATCAGCATCTGCTCGCGCAGATTCGGCTGCATGTTGGTTACTTCGATCTTGGCGCATTCGATCTTGGCGATCTTGCAGAAGGCGGGGAACAGCTTGAGCGCGCCGTCGCCGGCGGCACCGCCGAGTTTCTTGCCTTCGAGGTCCTTCGGCGTCTTGATGTCGCTATCGGCACGCACCGCGATCGTGAACGGCGGTTGGTTGTACATGACATAGACGGCAATCGGCGCCTCGTCCGGCTTGGTGGCGGCGAACTGGATCAGCGCGTTGATGTCGCCGAAGCCGACATCATAAGTGCCGCTGGCGACCAGCGGGATCGGTGCACCGGAACCGTTGCCCTGATCCATGGTCACGTCGAGGCCGGCCTGTTTGAAATAGCCGCGATCCTGGGCGAGGAAGAACCAGCCTTGGGGGCCCTGGTATTTCCAGTTCAGCACCATCTTGAGCTTTGTCTCGGCGGCGGCCGGGGTCGCGTTGATCAATGGCGCGGCTAGACCGATGGCGGCCGTAAGCGCGATGAGCAGGCAACGGTGGGTCGAAGTCATGAAGCGCACTCCTCGTGAGGAATAGGGGGTTGCGATTGACGAGCGACGGGTCCGGCATCCCGTTCGTCCAGGGTCAATTGCCGCCACAAGCGAGTTCCTATGAGCGCCGATCGCGGCAAGAACCATGAAACCTGACTCAGGCAAGTGTGATGCCAGTCAGGTTAGACCGGCGGAGCGTTGCCTTCTGCTGCTGATTTTTTGCTAGAGTGTTGCCGAAAAGGCATCACTGGAAACAAGGCGAGCGCCGATGAAACACCTGCGGATTCTTGACTATGTCGATGAGGTCGCGCGCTCGCGCTCGATCCGCAAGGCGGCGGAACAACTCAACGTCACCGCCTCCGCGGTCAACCGGCGCATTATGGACCTGGAAGAGGAACTCGGCGCGCAGCTCTTCGAGCGCCTGCCGCGCGGTGTACGCCTGACCGCCGCCGGCGAGCTTTTTGTCCACTACCTGCGCAAGCAGCACGACGAGGTCGAGCGGGTCAAATCGCAGATCGAGGACTTGAAGGGCTTACGTCGCGGCACTGTGCGCCTTGCCTGCAGCCAGGCACTGGCGCTCGATTTCTTGCCGCGCGCCGTCGCCGAATTCCGCAAGATCCATCCCAAAGTCGAATTCGACGTGAAAGTGGTCGATCATGAATACGCCATGGCGGCGCTCGAGGCCTTCGAGGTCGATCTGGTGCTGGTGTTCCGCCCGCCGTTTCTCGCCAATTTCCAGCCATTGATGACGCTCGAGCAACGGTTGGTTGCGGTGATGACGAGAAAGCATCCGCTGGCCAAAAAGCGCAAGGTGAGGCTGCACGATTGCGCCGCCTTTCCGGTCGCGTTGCCCGAACGCTCGATCGGCGGCCGGCAACTGCTCGACGAAGTGACGGCGCGCTCCGGACTTTCCTTCAACATCGTGGTCGAATCCAATTCATTCGAAATGCTTCGTGGCGTCGTGAGCCAGGCTGGCTTGATTTCATTTCAGATCGCCATAGGCACCCTGCCGGACGGCAACAAGCTCGATCTCGTCGCCCGCGATATCGACGACCGCGACGTGCCCAAAGCCAATCTCGTCTTCGGCCAATTGCGCGGGCGCAATCTTCCTATTGCCACCGCCGTATTCGCCAACCGCATCATTCAAAAACTCGAGTCCATGAGGGAAAACGGCGGCGCCGTTCATGTTGCATAGCGAAAGCCGCTGATTTCGGCGTTCTGCACGGGCCTTGAGTTGGGTAGCGATGCCCCTTATATTGTTTTTTTGAAGCCGCTCTTCGGTCCGCCGAAAGGGGCTTTTTGCTTTTGTGGGGCAAGCTCATGTCCACGAATCGCGAGAGCCATATCCGGCTCACTTCGCACCCCGGCCACCGCGCTCCCGGCCGCTATCCGATCAAGTGGGGCGCCGCAACGGCGCGCGAACGCGGGCCGGTCATCGGCACAGTTACGTCCGCAGGCGACCGCAACGCGATTGGCGCGCATGGCGGCGCCTACGCGCTTTATCGTGCGCTCGCGGTATCGTCCGGCGCGCTCAATCCGATCGCGCGGCCCGACCTGACCAACACCGCTCCGGTCGTCAATGTCGGTCCCTTCCCGCAGTGGTGCGAGCCTGGCCGCATCGTGTCGCTCGACCCTTGGGGCCATCGCGTCGCACAGGATTTTCGCGAGGAGATCGCCGAAGGCCTCGATATCAGGCCGACCATCGCCGTCACCAAGGCACGCCTCACCATTCCGGAATTCGCCTCCGGCGCAAATGGCGTGGATTGGGGCGTCGAGCCCGATGGCGAGATCGTCCGCGACGGCGGCGACATCGCCGTCACCAAAGCCGCCATCGACCCGGTCTGGTATCTGCCGGGCATTGCCGAACGTTTCGGCGTCAGCGAAGACAAGCTGCGGCATACATTATTCGAGCAGACCGGCGGCGCCTATCCGGAACTGGTGACGCGGACCGATCTTTCGGTGTTCCTGCCGCCGATCGGCGGCATCACGCTCTATATTTTCGGCGATCCAACCTCGCTTGCCGACCGCAAGCACAGCCTGACCTGCCGCGTCCACGACGAATGCAACGGCTCCGACGTATTCGGCTCGGACATCTGCACCTGCCGGCCCTACCTCATCCACGGCATCGCCGAATGCGTGAAGGAAGCCCAGGCCGGCGGCGCCGGCCTCATCGTCTATAACCGCAAGGAAGGCCGCGCGCTCGGCGAGGTCACCAAGTTCCTCGTCTACAACGCCCGCAAGCGGCAGGAAGGCGGCGACCAGGCCGCGACCTATTTCGAGCGCACTGAATGCGTCGCCGGCGTGCAGGACGCGCGCTTTCAGCAATTGATGCCTGACGTGCTGCACTGGCTCGGCATCACCCGCATCGACCGCTTCGTCTCGATGTCGAACATGAAATACGATGCCGTCACCGGGTCCGGCATAGAGATCGGCGAGCGCGTCTCGATTCCCGCGGGGCTCGTACCTCCCGATGCGCAAGTTGAGCTCGAAGCCAAGAAAGCCGCCGGCTACTTCACGCCCGATCAAGCGCCGAGCGCGAACGACCTCAAGGCCGTGGTCGGCCGCAAGCTCGAAGAGTTCTGACCATTCTTGGGCTCGCCGATAAAACCGATGCCGAGCGCAAGGCGGCGCTCTCCCTGCTCTCGGCAGCAGCGGTGCGCGAACGCTCGGCCGAAATGCTTGCTGCCGGGCTTGCCGGAGGCCTCGCGAATTTCCGCGTCGATCTCGGAGTGCTTGCGCAGACGGCGGAATTCGTCTGCGGCGTCATCCGGGACAATTATCCGGACTTAAAAGTCCCGCTGCATGCGCGCTGGCGGCATTTCGTGTTCGGCGGACGCGATCTGTGGGCCGAAACGGCGGCCAAGGTCGCGTGGCGGGACGCCAATACCCGCGCCCGCGCCGAATTCGATCTTGCCATCGTCTCGGTGCTGCTTGATGCCGGCGCCGGCGCCGAATGGCGCTATCGCGACAAAGCGACCGGCCTCACCGTCGGCCGCTCGGAGGGCCTGGCGCTCGCAAGCCTGCGCATGTTCGAGGCGGGCCTGTTCTCCGACGACCCGCGCGATCCACTGCGCGTCGATGCGCGTCGGCTTGCGGCACTGACCGCAGACGAGCTGGCACAAGGCTTTGCCGTCGACAGCGCGAACCCCATGACGGGCATCGAGGGCCGCGCCGCGCTGCTGGTGCGGCTTGGCCGCAGCCTGCTCGAGAACCCGGTTTTTGCACTGCGCGACAGCGCACGGCCCGGCGGCCTCTTCGATCATTTTGCCGCGACTGCAGCCGGCAAAGCACTGCCGGCGCCCAATATCCTCCGGCAACTGCTCATGCACTTTGCCCCAATATGGCCCGACCGGTTGACCTTAGGCGGCCTCTCACTCGGCGACACCTGGCGCCACTCGGCCATCCGGCGCCCTGATGCCAGCAACGGCCTGATGCCGCTGCACAAGCTGTCGCAGTGGCTGACCTATTCGCTGATCGAGCCGCTGCAGCGCTCGGGTATTGCCGTTAGCGATATCGATGGGCTCACGGGTCTCGCCGAATATCGCAATGGCGGCCTTTTCTTGGATAGCGGCGTGATCGCTTTGCGTGAGCCCAAACGTGGCCCCGAACTGCATGCGGTCGATTCCGAGTTGGTCGTCGAGTGGCGGGCGCTGACCATTGCCCTGCTCGATCGTTTGGCTCCATTGGTGCGCGACAGGCTGGGCGTCACGCGTGAAGCTTTTCCGCTCGGCGCCCTGCTCGAAGGCGGCACCTGGGCCGCTGGCCGCAAGCTGGCGCGGCAATTGCGCGCGGGCGGCGGGCCACCGTTCCGGATTGTCAGCGACGGCACCGTATTCTGAGGTTCGCCATGAAGAACGTGACCATCGTCGATCATCCACTGGTGCAGCACAAACTGACGTTGCTGCGCGACAAGACGCGCTCGACCAAGGTTTTCCGCGAACTGTTCAGCGAGATCGGCGCCCTGCTCTGCTATGAGGCGACGCGCGACCTTGCACTTGAGAAGATCGAAGTCGAAACGCCTTTTGCCAAGATGATGTCGCCTGTCCTCGCCGGCAAGAAGCTGGTGCTGGCGCCGGTCGGCCGCGCCGGCTCCGGTTTTCTCGATGGCATCCTCAAGCTGGTGCCGTCTGCCCGCGTCGCCCATGTCGGACTTTATCGTGATCCGCGTACGCTCGTGGCGGTCGAATATTTCTTCAAGGCGCCCGACGACATGGCCGAACGCATCGCGCTGGTGCTGCATCCCATGCTCGCCACTGGCAATTCGGCGGTCGCTGCCGTTGACCGGCTCAAGGAAAGCGGCGCGAAAACGGTGCGCATCCTGTGCGTGCTGGCAACTCCGCAATCCGTCGAGAAAATCCACGCGCTGCATCCCGAGGTGCCGATCTACACGGCGGCAGTCGACGAAAGCATAACCGACAGCGGTTACATCGTTCCTGGCCTCGGCGACGTCGGTGATCGCATGTACGGCACGCGCTAGCGCTCTCGTTTAGCCTGGATACGACCGCCCGCGCCACGGTCAGGTCTTTCAACGCGACGCGCGGCAAAGCGGCGTCAATGTACAGCCTCCGATTGACTGCGTGGGTCGGGCAGCGATTGACTTCGCCGATTGGGCAACGATACTATTTTTGACAACAAAAATATCTATTTTTTGGGAGGATACATGCAGAAACGGAAAGATGGCATTTCGCGTCGTCATATATTGAAAAGCGCGGCGGCGTTACCGCTGGTGAATGCCGGTGTCCTTGCAACCTTCAATACCGCTTGGTCGCAAGACGCCAAGACGCTGACCATCGCGATCGGTTCCGACGTCGGCAATCTCGATCCCGATCACTACACCAACTGGAACGACTACTGGGCCTACGGCAACATGTTCGAGGGGCTGTTTCGGCCGGACGCCAAGGGCGATCTCGTGCTTGCACTCGCCGAGAAACACGAGCCCAGCGCCGATGGCCTGTCGCACAAGTTCACGCTGCGCGCCGCCAAGTTCCATAATGGCGATCCTGTCACCACCGACGACTTCATCTTCAGCATTGCCCGCAGCCGCGATCCCGCAACGCAAAACCAGCGTTCCGACCTGCTTGCAAATATCGTCAGCATCGACAAGCACGACGACAAGAGCTTTACCGTCCACCTCAAGTCGATCGACGCCGACACCATCGCCAAGCTCTCGCTCTACTGGCAGCTCAAGCCGAAGAAATACATCGAGCAGGTCGGCAGCGCGGAATTCGCCAAAAAACCGGTCGGCACGGGGCCGTTCATGTTCGCCGACCGCAAGCCGAATCAATATCTGACGATGAAGGCGTTCCCCGACTATTGGGGCGACAAGGCCAAGGTCTCCGAAGTGACGATCAAGATCGCGCCGGAAGAGCAGAGCCGTCTGGCGCAAGTCATGGCCGGCGAAGCCGACGCGGCTACGCCAATCTCGCCTGTGCTGGCGGCTCGGCTCAAGACCATGCCGACGCTCGAGATCGTGCGCGTTCCCGCCTTCACCAACATCCTCGTCTACTTCAACAAGTTCCATGAACAGACGGGCCGGCGCGAGATCCGTCAGGCGCTGTGCATGGCGGTCGACCGTGCGACCCTGCTCAAGTCGATCATGCTCGGTTACGCGGCGCCGCAGGAGTTGTGGTGCACCTCGGCGCAGCCGGCCTGCTCGCTCGACGGCGTCACACCCTATGCATATGACCCGGACAAGGCGCGCGACCTGCTGAAGAAGGCGAATTTCGACTTCAGCAAACCGCTGAAATTCGTGGGCATGGCGCCGGGCCGCGTCGCCGCCAGCAAGGAAACCTGCGAGGCGATTGCCGAATATCTCAAGCGCATCGGCGTCCAGGTCGATCTGCAGATTCTCGAATTCGGTGCCTGGAACCAGATCAAGCAGGCCAAGGTGAAAGACCCGACGGTCGCCATGATTTACGCGACCGGCCCCGATCCATCGAAGGACGTCGCCTACAAGCTGCTGGTCAATACGCGCTCGACGCTTGCAACCTCGTGGGTGTTCGACAAGGATAACGACGAGATGCTGGCGAAGCTCAACAACTTCACCGACATGAAAGAGCGGGAGGCCTTCATCAACAAGATCCTTCGTCGCATGCACGATGAGGCGTATTTCATGCCATTGTGGGCAAATGACACGCTTTACGTGACGACGAAGAAGGTGAACCTGAAGGTGGCACCCTATCTTGCCTTCGCCCCGCTTGAGGACATCACGAAGACGGCGTAGCCGCGTCCGCCGACATCGATTGCGGGCCTGTTTCGGCTTTAGTGCCGCGCTCGATATCCTCGAAGTAGTGGCAGGCGACGTGATGCTGCCGCCCGGTATCGCGCAAAGGCGGCACCTGCGCGACGCACCTCTCGGTCGCGTAGGGACAGCACATGCGGAAATGGCATCCGCTCGGCGGGTCGAGCGGATTGGGCAACTCGTCGGTCAGCCGGTGACGACCGAGCGGCTCGGTCATCGAGGCGACGGCGACGAGCCGGCGCGTATAGGGGTGCAGGGGCCGGCGCAGCAATTCGTTGGCTGGCCCGATTTCGACCATGCGGCCGAAATACATCACGCCGACGACGGCGCTCATATATTTTACGATTGCCAGATCGTGGCCGATGAACAGGTAAGTAAGTCCGAGCCGCTCCTGCATGGAGCGCAGCAGAATCAGGATCTGCGCGCGAATTGAGACATCGAGCGCGGATACTGGCTCGTCCAGCACCAGCAAACGCGGATGCACCGACAGCGCGCGCGCAATGGCGATGCGTTGGCGCTGGCCGCCGCTGAATTGATGTGGATAGCGCTCGCCCGCCTCCCTGGCGAGGCCGACGGTCTCTAGGAGCCGCGGCACTTCCTCGGAAATCAGCTCGCGCGAGGCGCCTTGCGCCGCCAGAGGCTCGCCGATGATATCGCGCACCCGCAGCCGCGGACTAAGCGCGCCATAAGGGTCCTGCAGCACCGCCTGTACATTGCGGCGATAGGCCTTCACCTCCCGCGCCGTTTGCCCGAAGATATCGCGACCCTCGACCGTAACCTCGCCGGAGGTCGGCTGCTCAAGCTTGAGCATCAGCCGGGCAATCGTGCTCTTGCCGCTTCCGGACTCGCCAACAAGGCCGAATGTCGAGCCGGCCGGAATCGAGAACGAGACGTTCTCCACCGCGACGACCGTGCGCCGGCTGCCGAACCCGAGCATGCGCGGAGGGCCGAATTCCTTGCGCACTTTGCGCAAGCGGACGAAGGCGTCCGCACCGGTCTGCGCCGCGGCGGTCATGCCGCCTCCCCGGCGCGCCAGCAGAAGGTGCGGTGGCGCGCAGCGGACAAATTTGCCGGCGGGCTTTCGCCGCGGCAGCGGTCGATGACCATCGGGCAGCGCTGTGCGAAGGGGCAGAAATTGCCGAGTTCGGCGAGATTGGGCACCTGGCCGGGAATGGCCTGGATGACGACGCGATCGTCGTCGAGCACCGGGATGGAGGCAAGCAACGCGCGCGTATAAGGATGCCGGGGCGCGCCGAAAATCTCCTCGACCGGCCCCTCCTCGACGATGCGGCCGGCATACATGATGATGACGCGATCGCAAATCCGCCGAATGACGCCAAGATCGTGCGTGACGATGGCGATCGCGGTGCCGAAACGATCGCGGATCTCGCGGAACAGCACCAGGATCTCTTCCTGAATCGTGGCGTCAAGCGCCGTGGTCGGCTCGTCGGCAAGCAGCAGTTTCGGCGCTGTGGCGCTCGCCATGGCGATGAGGATGCGCTGGCGCATCCCGCCGGACAACTCGTGCGGATATTGCCTGAGCCTGGCCTCCGGCGCCGTGAGATGCACCGACCGCAGCAGCTCTATTTCGCGCGCGCGCAGCGCGCGCGCCGCCGTACCGCGCGCGCTGAGCACCTCGCCCATCTGGTTACCGATGGTGAACAGCGGATCGAGCGAAGTCATCGGGTTCTGCAGGATCATGGAGATTTCGCGCCCACGCAATTTGCGCAGTTCGCGAGGCGACATCGTCAGGATCGAGCGATTGTCGAAGGTTACCTCACCGCTGACCCGCGCGGTACGCGGCAAGGCGTGAATGAGTGCAGCGCACAATGTCGTCTTGCCGCTGCCGGATTCGCCGGCGATGCCGACGATCTCGCCATTTTCAATCGTCAAATCGACATGCGATACGGCCTGTACCGGCCGTTCCACCGAACCGAATTCGACGCAGAGATCGCGAACCTCGACCAGCGCCATGGTCACAACTGCCCGCGCGGATCGAGCCTGATGCGCAGCCAACGCCCGAGCGAATTGAAGCACAGCACCGCAATCACGATGGCGAGCCCGGGCAGCGTGGTCAGCCACCAGGCAAAGCCGAGGAAGGTGCGGCCGTCGGCCAGCATTAGGCCCCAGGACACGTCGGGCGGCTGAATGCCGACGCCGAGAAACGACAGAGACGATTCAAGAATAATGGCGCGGCCGACGTCGAGGATTGCCAGCACGACGACGGAATTGAGCGCATTCGGCAGCACATGACGCAGCATGATGCGTATCGGCCCGACGCCAGCGATACGGGCAAGCGTTACGTAATCGCGTTGCTTGATGCCGATCACTTCGCTCCGCACCAGCCGCGCGTAGCGCGCCCAGTTGGCGATCACCATGACAAGGATGATATTGCCGAAGCCGGACCCGAGCGTTGCGACCAGGGCCAGCGCCAGAAGGATAAACGGCAGCGACAGGAAGGCATCGACGAGACGCATGACGACCGCCTCAAGGACGCCCCCGATATAGCCCGCCACCAGTCCGGCGATAACGCCGAACAAGCCGGAAATGGCGACCGCTGCCGTCGCGGTCGCCAGCGAAACGCGGGCTCCCGCAATCAGCCGGCTGAGGATGTCGCGACCAAGCTGGTCGGTGCCGAGCAGGTGCTTGGTCGAACCGCCGGCCTGCCAGAACGGCGGCGACAGGCTGGCGGAAAGGTCGACGGCGTCCTTGGCGTAAGGCGCAAGCAGCGGACCGAACAATGCAGCGACCGCCAGCAGCGCGCAGCAGATTGCGGCAACCACCGGGAAATCGGCTTCGCCGCGGGCGCGCCAACGCGGCCAGCGGACCGTCGCGCCGGGGGGTTTCGCTCTTACCTCGGCCGTCATGCGCGCAGCCTCGGGTCGAGCACCATGTAGAGGATGTCGACCAGCAGGTTGATCAGCATGAACAGCAGCGCGGTCACCAGCACCACCGTCTGAACCACCGGATAATCGCGCTCAAGGATCGCGTCGACAACGCGCTGGCCAATGCCGGGCCAGGCAAAGACGCGCTCGGTGACGACGGCGCCGCCAAGGATGAGGCCGAATTGCAGGCCGATATACGTGACAATCGGCAGCGCGGCGTTGCGCAGCGCGTGCTTGAGCAGGATCTGCCGCTGCGACAGTCCAAGCACGCGCTCGAGGTGGATGAAATCGCTTTTCAGCGCTTCCGCCACGTTGGCGGCGGCAAGACCGGCAATCGACGCAGAGGTCGATATCGCCAGCGTCAGCGCCGGCAGCGCGTAATATTGCAGCGCGCCGTAGCCCGAAGTCGGAAAGATCGGGAGCCACAACGCGAACAGCATCACCAGAGTAAGGCCGCTCCAGAACGGCGGCAGAGCTTCGCCGAGGCTCGCGTACCAGTTGACGATGCGCTTGATGACGGGGGACCGCGACGCAGCCGCCCAGATGCCGAGCGGCATGCCGATCAGAATCGACAACAGCATGCCGAGGCCGGCAAGCTTGAGCGTTGGCCCGAGCGCCTCAAACACCACCTTGATTGCCGGTTCATTGAGGCGGAACGAAGTGCCGAAATCGCCGGCGACGGCGTGTTCAAGGTAGGTGACATATTGCACCACCAGAGAACGATCGAGATTGTTGTGGTGGCGGAAATAGTCGCGTGCCTCTTCGCTCGCCTCCGGCCCCAAAAGCAGCGTGGTGGGATCGCCGGTCAGCCGGGTGAGACAGAACACCAGCAGCGTAACAAGCAGCAGCGTGACCAGCGTCTCGCCGATGCGGCGAAGCAGGTAGGAGGCCATGACCGGTTAAGCCGAAACCGCGCCGCGCCGGCGCAACCGCGTGTTGTGCATCTGCTGCTTCCCCAGAGGTCGTACCGCTTGCTGCTCTGCCATCCGGCTGACGGCGGCATAGACGCAGCTTTTCGTTATCGATATTGTTCCCGCCAGAAGCAGTAAAGCATCGGAAGCCAAGGCTGCAAAGGGCCGATTGCCGGCAGTCGATGCACCTCCCGCCACGATCTGCTACTTCATCTTGTTCTGGCTTACGGCTGGTTGCAATTTTGCGACGGCGCGACGCTTGGGGGCACGAAATGGATCTTGGGATTAGGGGACGAAAGGCAATCGTCTGCGCTTCGTCGCGTGGGTTGGGCAAGGCCTGCGCTATCGCGCTCGCCCGCGAAGGCTGCGAGGTCGTGATCAATGGGCTCGACGAAAAACGGCTGCAAAACGCCGCCGACGAAATCCGCAAGGCAACCGGCGCCAAGGTGACCGCGGTCCGCGCCGATATCAATAGCGAAGATGGCCGCGCCAGGTTGGTCGCTGCCTCGCCCGAGGCCGATATCCTCGTCAACAACAACGCCGGCCCGAAACCGGGAAAATTCGAGGATTGGGGTCACGCCGAATGGATGGAGGCAATCGAGGCGAACATGCTGGCGCCGATATTCATGATCAAGGCGGTGCTGCCGGGCATGCGCGCGCGCAAATTCGGCCGCATCGTCAATATCACCTCGGCGATGGTGAAAGGACCGCGCTTTTCCGACATGGGCCTATCCACTTCGGCCCGCACCGGGCTCACCGGCCTGTCAAAATCGCTGTCGCGCGCAGTCGCCGCCGATAATGTGACGATCAATAACATGCTCCCCGAGCGCATCGACACCGACCGGCAGCGCTTCATGGCCGAACGCATCATGAAGCAGTTCAACATCACGATGGAAGAAGCGAGAAAGCGCATCGCCGATTCGCTCCCCGCCAAACGCTTCGGATTGCCGGAAGAATTCGGCGATACCTGCGCCTTTATCTGCAGCGCACAGGCCGGTTTCATGACCGGGCAGAATATCCAGCTCGATGGTGGATCCTACGAGGGTATCGTTTGAACGCCGGCGCAAGTCAGCCCGCGTTCTTCTGCCCCTGCTTGACGCTGTCCCACCACGGACAGACGCCGTCCATCAGGCTGTAGTTGCCCTCGATTACCTGAACCGGCCGGCGCAGGCCATTTTCGGCATTCTTCAGGCGCATGGCCCGCGCCTCGGCGCGCTTCTCCTCCGGCAGCCATGAGCGCTCATGGCCCCACAGGCTCGGTCCTTCGGTACGCTCCTTGGCCACCCAGGTCTCGGGGTCGATCGACTGCCCGCCCCAGCCGTACTCCACCATGAAGGCCGACGGCGTCCAGGTATAGAACGAGGTCATGTAGTCGCCGCAGTGGCGACCGAGCGTAACCGCAAGACGTCCCTCCTCGCCGAGCGCGAGATCGAGCCCCTGCCCAACGTCGTCGAACGAATAAAGCTCTACCATCATGTGATGAATTGCAGTCTTGCCGGTTTCGACGAAGGCCAGGCTGTGATGGCGCGAATTGACGTGAAGGAAGCGCGCCGGGAACGGCTTCGAATAAAAATCGCTCAGGCCAAAGCCGAGAACGTTCTCGTAGAAGTCCGCGACCTCGTCGAGCCGCTCGACATTCATGACGACGTGGCCGAGCCCGAGTGGTCCGGTGCGAAAACCGGAAATCGAGCGGCCAGGACGAAATGCGTCGCTGGCAATCTCGCCGCCGTGAAACATCTCGACCCGGTTGCCAAGCGGATCATTGAAGACGATCAGATCCTTGACGTGGCGCTCCTCGGCAAGCGCGCGCGAACCGCGCGCGAACGAAACTCCGGCCTCTTCGAGACGGGCGCCAAGCGCGTCGAGCGCGGCGGCATCGGCCACTTCCCAGCCGAAGAACTTGACGCCCTTGCCGCCGTCCGCCTCGACGATCACCCGTTGCTTGCGGTCGTCCATGCGGAAGGCAGCGCTGGACGGGCCCCTATCGACAAGCTGAAAGCCCAGCATCTTGACGCCATAGCCGCGCCAGTCATCAAGGTCGTCAGTGTGAAATCCGACATATCCCAAGGCTTGCGGAAACATTGTCTCACCATCTTCGTTGAATTTTACCATCCATCCGCAGACGCGGCCATAGCCTCAATAATCGCCGAAAAACGCTTTCGTCCGCGTTAGTCCCTCCTTTGCCCATTCGAGAGACGAAATCGAGGGGTCGCGATCCATGATGACTTCGATGCTGATGTCGATGCCGGTGGGCAGGGCATCGAAAATCTCCCGCAGCGGTAGTACTCCTTCGCCGGGCATACGACGCTGCCCAAGACCGATCGTCTTGGCGAGCGCAAGATCAGGTTCCCCTGGCGCCAGGATGCCGTCTGACATCTGCGCATAGGGGAAATGACGAGCATCGACAGTCTTGAGATCACCGGCCCGCCCTTCCGATCGGATCAGATGCGGCGGATCGAGCAGGATCGGAAGATTGGGCCGCCCAATGTCGGCCGCGAGTTTCAGCGCCGCCGGAAGCGTACAGAGCAGGCTGCGGTTGGGCACAAACTCGACGATCGGCTCCAAGCCGTAGCCCGCCGCCAGTTCACAGAAGCCGCCAATATTGTCGCACAGCCGCGTCCAGTCGGCGTCATCGCTTTGCGTCAGCAGATATCGCGCGCCGAAGTCGGCCGCCGTCTCCAGCGCCGGCCGGAAATCTTCGATGCGGGCGGGCGGCTGCACGTAGAAGGCCAGGACATCGAGCGCGCCCATGCAGGCGTCGGCGAGCACGCGCTTCATATCGCGGATGAGCGGCGCATCACCGACGATCGGATACATCGGAAATTGCGGCGATTTCTGCAACCGCAAGCCAACGCCGTCGTAGCCCGCGTCGCGAGCGATCTTCACATAGTCGAGCGGCTTCGCCTCGGCGATCATGCCGGGCGCGATGTAATATTTCCTCATGCGCGCGCGCCGCGGGCGGCGTAATAACCGTTCATGAAGTCGCGCGAGCATTTCAGCGCAACCGCGGCCCATTCACGCGACGAATAGGGCTGAGCCTTCACGTCGCGCAACTCGGCACCAAGCTCGATCGGAATCTCGATGCTGAGCGGCAGCCCGGCCGGCAGAGCGTCGAGGTATTCGTCGAGCGGCACGTCGCCTTCGCCGAGCATCTTGCGCTGGCCCTGCCGCATCTTGCCGAAATCCGCCGGATTGGGCTCGCCGGGAAACAGCACGCCGTCATTGAGCTGCGTGTAGGGAAAATACTTGGCGCCGTAAGACCTGATTTCGGCACCGGTGCCGCCGGTGCGGACGAAATGCATCGGGTCGAGGCAAATCGTGCCGTTGCTGCGGCCCGACTCCCTGATCATCTTGATCGCCATGCTCATGGTGCAGAGCGGCCGCGTCGGCACGAATTCGATGGTCGGCGTGAGGCCGAAGCGCTCAGCTTCATCGCAAAACAAACCAAAATTGTCGCGCATGCGCGCGTAATCCGGATCGTTGCCCATGACCATGATGTAGCGGCCGCCGAGCTCGGCGCCGAGCGCCAGCGAGGCGGTGAAGTCCGACATTTTTGTTTCCGGCTCGAGATAGCAGCTGAAGACATCGAAGACTGGCATGCCCCCGCCTTTAAGCATCGCCTTGATCTCCGCGATGAGTGCTGCATTGCCGACCACGGGATGAAACGGCAAGCCGGGCGACTTGTGCAGCCGCAGACCGGCGGCGTCGTAGCCGGCATGGATCGCCGCATCGATATATTCGAGCGGCGGCACGCTCTGCAGCGTCGTCGGCGCGAGTACGAACTTGTTCACGAAATACCGGCCCCTTTGAATTATGGCGTCCAGCCGCGGAATTGTCGATATATCGGGCATCCGGGCGAGACGCTATAGTCCGCTCGACTGCTGGGGCGCGGCTCATGAAATATCTAGACGTCGGTCGTTCCGATCTGCGCGTCTCGGTCGTGGGGATGGGTTGCAACAACTTCGTGCATCGTTGCAACCTCGAGCAAGCGCGCACCCTCGTCCACAAGGCAATCGACCTCGGCATCACGCTGTTCGATACGGCCGACGTTTACGGCAACCGCGGCGGTTCGGAAAATTTCCTGGGACAGATCCTCGGCGCCCGGCGCAAGGACGTCGTGCTGGCGACCAAATTCGGGCAACAGATGGACGATGCCGGCGAACTCAAGGGCGCCTCGCGCCGCTACATCATGACCGCCGTCGAGGCAAGCCTCAAACGGTTGCGCACCGACTGGATCGATCTCTATCAATTGCATTGGCCGAGCGCGGATACTCCGATCGAAGAAACGATCGGCGCACTCGACACGCTCGTGCGTCAGGGCAAGGTCCGCTATATCGGGGGATCGAATTTCTCCGCGACGCAGATTGCCGAGGCCGACGAGGCCGCCTCCCGTCTACAACTCAGTCATTTCATCTCGTACCAAAGCGAATATAGCCTGCTGGCACGCGGAGCGGAGCGCGACGTGATCCCCGCAATGCGAAACAAGGGGCTCGGCCTTATTCCCTATTACCCGCTGGCCAGTGGGCTGCTCAGCGGCAAATACAAGCCCGATGCGATTCCGCAAGGCACGCGGCTAGCGACCCCGCGCCGCCACGAACAGAAATTCATTGCCGAGGCGAATTGGGCGACGATCGAGAGGCTCGAACAATTCTGCCGCGCCCGGGAACGATCGCTGCTCGAACTGGCCTTTAGCTGGTTGCTGACGCAGCCCGTGGTCGCCAGCGTGGTCGCCGGCGCCACGCGGCCCGAGCAATTGGAGCAAAATGTCGCCGCCGCAGATTGGATGCTGACGCCGGCGGACCTCGCGGAAATCGACCGGATCACCGCGCCGGTATGCAGCTAATCAGGCAGCAGCTTCTCTTTTTGCGCGCGTAACAATATGCGTCGGATCGACAAATCGCAGCGCGATCAGCAGCCAAATGAGCGTTGTCAGCATGTAAACGACGGCCATGGCGTCGATCGACTGGCCGGCGCGCACGCCTGCCGCATACACCGCATAATAAAGAGCAACGACCAGTGTCTGGCTGCCGGGACCGGCGGTGAAGAAAGTCAATTCGAACATCGCGATGGTCCGGACCAGAACCAGCAGCAGCGCTGCGAGGATGCCCGGCGTCAGCAGCGGGACCAGGATATGGACGAACAGCCGCCACGTCCCGGCGCCGAAAACGCGGGCCGCCGCCTCTACGCGCGGGTCGATCTGTTCGATGAACGGAATCATGACCAGCACCACGAAGGGCACGGTCGGGACCAGGTTGGCGAGGATGACGCCGGACATGTTGCCGCCGAGACGCGCCTGGTACAGCACTGTCGCCAGCGGAATGCCGAACGTGATCGGCGGAATCAGCATCGGCAGCAGGAACAGCAGGATGATGATTTGCTTGCCGGGAAAATTGCGGCGGGCCAGCGCATAGGCGGCGGGAACGCCGAGCAGGCCGGAGAACAGCACCACCGCGCCGACAACCTCGAAAGTCACGATGAGCACGTCGTGCAGTTGAAACTCGTCCCAGGCCGACTGATACCAGCGCGTAGTGAACGCCGCCGGCAGCCAGGCGTTGAACCAGCGCGTGCCGAACGAATTGATCACGACGGTCGCGGCCATGGCCATGAAATTGAGGACGAAGAAGACCACCAGCACCCAGATGGCGATCGCCCAGAGCCGTTCGGCTACCGATTTTTCCGAGCCCATGGCGGTCAGCCTTTGCCGCCGCCGGCGGCGCCACGATAGACGAAACTGCGCCCCGACAGAATGAGCACGACGACGATGAGTTGGCAGAAACCCATGATCATTGCGATCGCCGAAGCCATCGAGCTGTCATATTGCTCGTAAGCGGCCTGGTAGGCGGCAATCGAGATCACGCGCGTATCGCCCGCCGGCGCGCCGAGCAGCACCGCCGAGGGAAAGACCGAAAAGGTCTGCACGAAGGACAGGCACAGATTGATCGCCAGCCCCTGCGCCAGCAGCGGCATGAGGATGTGCACGAAACGTGCGCGCGCCTTGGCGCCCAAGGTCGCGGCCGCCTGCTCCAGCGAAGGGTCGATGCCGGTGAGGTACGACAACGTCAGCAGGAAGGTGAAGGGAAATCCCGACAGGATCAGCGACAGCATCACCCCGGTGTAATTGTGCACGAGTCGAACCTGGCCAATGCCCAACAGCACCAGGGCGCGGTTGAACCAGCCCTGCGGCCCCAGATAGATGAGCAGACCCTCGGCGATGAGCACGGTGCCCAGCGTGATCGGAATAACCAGGATGGTAGTCAGCACCCGCCGGTAGCGCATGCGCCGCACCCGCAAGGCAACGGGTATCGAGAGCAGCACGTTGATGAGCGTCGCCGGGATGGCCAACCGGAACGTCGCGCCGATGGTGTCGTAAAGGAACGGGTCGGAGAAGAATTTTGCATAATTGGCGAGCCATGCCCCCTTCTTTGGCTCGAAGGAGAGCACGAAGCCATAGGCGAACGGATAGATAAACAGAGCGATGACGAACAGAACCGCCGGCACGACGAGAAGCGTCACGCCGTCCAGATCGTAGAGCGCAAGCCGCACGCGCAACGGCAGGCTTTCGCGGGAGCCTTCGGCGGCGCGGTCGGTCATGAGCCGGCCCGCGAATAGACGAGCACGCGACTCGCGTCCGCGCCGAGCCGGACGTTGTCGCCCTTGCGCACTTTCCGCTCGGAGAGGAAATAGAGCTCGGTGCCGTCAGCGGCGCGGCCAAAGCAATAGAAATCGCGGCCGTGATATTGCGCCGATTCAACGGCTACCGAGATCGGGCCCGCATCGGCCACCTTCAGATCGTCGGGACGAATCGTCGCGACGACTTCGCCGTCGGTGATCGAGTCGACCGCCGTGCCTTGCAGGCTTACGCCGCCGACGCTGACATTGAGCAGATTTCCCGACCTGATCGCGCGCGTGCGGATCTGATTGCGGTAGCCCATGAACTCGGCGACGTCGGGATGCGCCGGGCGGGCGTAGAGGTCCTCCGGCGTGCCGACTTGGCGCACCTCGCCGGCGCGCATGACGACGATGCGGTCGGCGAGCGACAGCGCCTCTTCCTGGTCGTGCGTGACGTAGATTGTCGCCGAGCCGATCAGCTCGTGGATGCGGCGGATCTCCGCGCGCATCTCCAGGCGCAGCTTGGCATCGAGGTTCGACAACGGCTCGTCCATCAGCACCAGAGGCGGCTCGATGACGATAGCGCGGGCAATAGCGACCCGCTGCTGCTGGCCGCCGGAAAGCTGGCCCGGCAGCTTCTCCCCCTGATCGCCGAGGCGGACGATAGCGAGCGCCTCGTCCACCTTGCGCTTGATTGCCTCCTTGGCGATGCCCTGCATGCCGAGGCCGAAGCCGATGTTCCGCCGCACGCTCATGTGCGGAAACAGCGCGTAGTTCTGGAACACCATGCCGAAGCCGCGATCTTCCGGCGCCAGCCGGTCGATGCGCGTCTTGTCGAGCCAGATGCTGCCGCCCGAGAGCGTCAGCAGTCCGGCGAGGCAATTGAGCGCGGTCGATTTGCCGCAGCCCGACGGCCCCAGCAAAGCGATGAACTCGCCGCGCTTGACGTTCAGCGTGACGCCCTTGAGCGCGTTGACGGCGCCGAAATTGCGGCTCATTCCGTCGAGCCGCAGCTCGCGGAAATCGCGTGCGGCGATTGCCATTATAACCGCTCCTCCCCAGGAGACGCCGGAGGCGAAAATAGACGAGGAAGACCGGCGGCGGTAGCCGCCAATCTTCCCTGCGCCAGAGGCAGTCTTACTTCTTCTTCTGCGAGCCGATCTGTTCGTCCCAGCGGCTGAACGCGTAGACGAGCTTGTCCGGCAGCAGCGGAATCTCCTGCGGATGCGCCGTTATTTCACTCGCATATTCGGCGCGGCCGTATTCCTCGATGACCTTCTGGCTCGCCGCCGGCGCCATCGACAGCGGCACGTCCTTCACCGCCGGGCCCGGATAGAAATACCCGTCGTCGTAGGTCATCGCCTGTGCCGGCTTCGACAGCATGAAGTTGAGGAAGTCGATCAGGACGTAGAGCTTGTCGTTCGACACGCCTTTTGGGATGCAGAGGTAATGCGCGTCGAGCACCCAGTGATAGCCCTTGAGGAAGAAGACTTTCGCTTCCTTGGGCACAACGCCGAGCGCGCGCGGGTTGATGTCCCAGCCCATCTGCGACGGGATCATGTCGCGTGAGCCCTCGCCGAGCTCTTTCATCGTTGGGCCAGTCCCGGCCGGATAATATTCGACGTATTGTCCCAGTTCCTTGAGATAGGCCCAGGTCTTGTCCCAGCCGTCCTTTGGATCGTGCGGATCCTTATCGCCGAGAATGTAAGGGAGCCCCATCATGAAGACACGTCCCGGACCGGAATTGGCCGGCCGCGCATACATGAAGCGATTGGGATTCGCCTTGGCCCAGGCGAGCAGTTCTTCCGCCGTCGAGGGCACCTGCTTCACTTTATCCGGCATGTATTCCATCACCGGGCCGGCCGGGCAGAAAACGATGCATACGCCCTGGTTCGAGGCCAGGGCCTGCATCTTCGCCGCGCCCGGCAGGTAAACGTCGTCGAGCTTCGGCAACTTCGCCGCGTATTCGGATGCGATCGGAATCCAGAGCTTCTGATCGACGCCGGCCGACAGCGCATCGATGCCCGTCAGCACGCCGTCGATATCGACGCGGCCGGCATCCTGCTGGGCCTTGATCTTGCCGGGCAGCTCGGGCGCCGGCGCTTTGCTGAAGTTCACCTTCGCGACCAACTTCGGGTTCTTGTCGCGGTAGGCTTCAATCGCCTTCTGCGTCAGCGCCAGATTGCCCGCGACATCGACGAAACTGAGAGTCACCGGCGAGCTCGGCGGCGTCAGATTCTGCGCGAACGCCGGAAAGGCCGCAGAGGTTGCGAGGCCGCCGACGACCGTGCGACGCGTCAAATTGATGGGCATTGAGATCCTCCCTGGGGTTTTCACGCAACTACACAGCGTGCATTTTCATGTGAACTTCGAAGTCGTAGAGAGACTGCTTGGGCATCATCGGAGCTATCTTCCTTTGGCCTTGCGCCACGAGGAGAAGTCGAGCTTGGCCTGCTCGTCCGTCGGCGGATAAAGACCGAGAATCGATCGGCCTCTCTCGACCTCTTCCGTCACGAAATCTTCGAACGCCGTCATCTCGAATGCCTCGTCGGCGATCTCATCGGCCAGGTGCGCCGGGATGACGACCACGCCTTCGGCGTCGCCGACGATCACGTCGCTCGGCCATACCGGCGCGTCGCCACAGGCAATCGGCACGTTGATGTCGAGCGCTTGATGGATCGTCAGATTGGTCGGCGCCGCCGGGCGATTGTGATAGGCGGGAATGGCCATGCGTGCGATCTCGGGCGAGTCGCGAAAACCGCCGTCGGTCACCACGCCGGCAACGCCGCGCTTCATCAACCGCGTCACCAGAATCGATCCAGCCGAGGCGGCACGCGCGTCCTTGCGACTATCGATGACGAACACCGCACCGGGTGGGCATTCCTCCACCGCCTTGCGCTGCGGATGCGAGCGATCCTGAAACACAGTGATCGGATTGAGGTCCTCGCGCGCCGGAATGTAGCGTAGGGTAAAGGCCTCCCCGACCATCGGGCCGGCGGCCGGATTGAGCGGCCGCACATCCTGGATGTACTGCGTGCGCAGCCCGCGCTTGAACAGCGCCGTGCAGATCGTTGCCGTGCTGACGGTCTTGAGCTTGTCGCGGGTCGACTTCGAAAGCATGAGCCTGGTCGATGCCTTTTTAGAAGATATCCGGCTCGCGCACCGGCGCGCCGAAATCGGTCTGCAGGAAATCGAAATCACAGCCCTGATCGGCCTGACGCACGTGGCGCGAAAACATCCAGCCATAGCCGCGCTCATAGCGCGCATCGGGCTGCTTGCGCTCGGCGCGGCGCCGCGCAAGCTCGGCCTCCGGCACTTCGAGCGTAATAGTGCGCGCCGGAATGTCGATGCTGATCGTGTCGCCCGTCCGCACCAACGCCAACGGGCCGCCGACGTAAGATTCCGGCGATACGTGCAGGATGCAGGCCCCGTAGCTCGTGCCGCTCATCCGCGCATCAGAGATACGGATCATGTCGCGAACACCCTCTTTAAGAAGCTTTTTCGGGATCGGCAGCATACCCCATTCAGGCATGCCAGGCCCGCCAAGGGGGCCCGCATTGCGGAGCACGAGCACGTGATCGCGGGTAACGTCGAGATCGTCGCGGTCGATATTCGCCTTCAACTCCGGATAGGTATCGAACACCAATGCCGGGCCCGAATGTTTCAACAGATGCGGCGCCGCCGCCGACGGCTTCATGACGCAACCGTCCGGCGCCAGATTGCCTCTGAGTACCGCAAGGGCGCCTTCCGCGTAGATCGGATTGTTCAGCGGGCGAATGACATCGTCGTTGTAAACCTCGATGCCTTCAAGCGCTTCGCCCAACGTTCGGCCGGAGACATCGACATGCGACAGATCGAGGAAGGGCTTGAGCCGTAACATTAGCCCCGGCAATCCGCCGGCATAGTAGAAATCCTCCATGAGATATTTGTCGCCGCTCGGCCGGATGTTCGCAATCACCGGCACCTTGCGGCTGGCCTGGTCGAAGTCGTCGAGCCCGATCGCGTGGCCGGCCCGCCGCGCCATCGCCAGAAGATGGATCACAGCATTAGTCGAGCAGCCCATCGCCATGGCCACAACAATCGCGTTGCGATAAGCCGCTTCAGTCTGGATCTGCTTCGGTGTCAAATCTTCCCACACCATTTCCACGATCCGTCGACCCGATTCTGCGCACATGCGGATATGGCCGGAATCGGCCGCGGGAATCGACGAGGCGCCGGGAAGCGTCATGCCGATGGCTTCGGCCAGTGCAGTCATCGTCGCCGCAGTGCCCATGGTCATGCACACGCCGTAAGACCGCGCGATGCCGACTTCCATCTCCGACCACGCCTTTTCGGAAAGTATTCCGGCGCGGCGCTCGTCCCAGTACTTGAAAGCATCGGAGCCGGATCCGAGCACCTTGCCGTGCCAGTTGCCCCGCAGCATCGGCCCGGCCGGCACGTAGATCGCGGGCACGCCGGCGCTGGTGGCGCCGAGCAGGAGACCGGGGGTCGTCTTGTCGCAGCCGCCCATCAAAACCGCGCCGTCGACCGGATGCGAGCGGATCAGTTCTTCCGTCTCCATCGCCAACATATTGCGATAGAGCATGGTCGTCGGCTTCACCTTGCTTTCCGACAACGAGATGGCCGGCAGTTCGACCGGGAAGCCGCCAGCCTGGAAGACGCCGCGCTTGATGTCCTCCACGCGCTGTTTGAAGTGCGCGTGACACTGATTGAGGTCGGACCAGGTGTTGATGATGCCGATGACCGGCCGCCCGACGTAGTCGGCGGCGGAATAACCCATCTGGTTCATGCGCGAGCGATGGCCGAAGGAACGGAAATCGTCCGGCAGGAACCAGCGGGCACTGCGCAACTCTTGGGGCTTTTTGCGTCCCACCGGCCGACCCCGATTTAGAATTGAACGCTTGTCGCCCAGCCAGATTGGGCGCGCGCTTGCGGGTAGGCGCGGTGCCAATGCCAGGCCGCGGGCGCAAGTGTGGCGGTGAGCATTGTGAACTCTTCCCTTGGGCCGAACCTGCTTCTTCGCGACAGGATTTGATGGTAATAAAGCACTAATGCATTAGTGCGTCAATTGACTGTGTGATAGAAATAGGCCGGATCAGAGACACTGGGGCGTCCATGGACGACATGACCACCGCCGCGTTGACGCCGGCGCGGGAGCGCGGCCACGGGGGAGCGGCGTACGTTTTCGAGCGGCTCAGGCACGACATCATTGCCCTCACCTTGGCGCCGGGCACTGTGCTTTCGCGCGCCGAGCTGCAGGGCCGCTTTGGATTGAGCTCGACCCCAGTGCGCGACGCGTTGATGCGCCTGCAGGAAGAAGGGCTGGTCGACGTATTTCCACAGCACGCTACCGTCGTCAGCCCGATCGATCTCGACAAGGCCAGGCAAGGTCAGTTCCTGCGCCGCTCTGTCGAATTGGAAATCGTGCGTGCGTTGGCGTCGAAGCCCGACGCGGCCGTCGTTGAGCGGTTACGAAGCCTGATCCGCCGGCAATCCGCATTTGCCAAATTGGGCGAACACGCCGCCTTTACCAGCGCCGATCAAGCGTTTCATAAAGCGATGTTCGATTCGGCGAATGTCTCCGATCTTTGGCATGTCGTGAACCGGCACGGCGGCCACATCGACCGGCTGCGGCGACTTCATCTGCCTGTGCCAGGAAAAATGCGTGATGTCGTGCGCGATCACAAGGCGATTGTCGACGCGATCGCATCAGGCAAGCCCGAAGAAGCGCAGCTACGCCTGCGCGACCACCTCTCCCGTTCGCTGGCTTTTGTCGAGACGCTGAAAGTGAGCCACCCGGGATATTTCCGCCAATAAGAGAACTTATTGGCGATTGTCATTTTTGCTGGCCCTCAAAGGTGCGACGCCTCAGAACTACCTATTCGTGATTGAGCATTGAGCCGGATCGGCGCATTGATGGCGCCGAAACCTTTGTAGCCCTGGCGCTCGACGATTTCCAAAAAGAACAGATCCTTGAAGCTCTTGGTATAGACCTGGAGATATTCTCCGCTAGCGTCTTTGTCGTAGAGGATATTGTTCGCCTTCAGGATTCTCAGTCGCTCGGCGGGCAAGTCGACACGGGCTTCGAGGTCGTCATAGTAATTTTCCGGAATGCTCAGGATTTCCACCCCGTTCTCCTTCAATTTCGTCACCGTAGCGACGATATCGTCGGTGTCGAATGCAATATGTTGAACGCCTGAGCCAAAATATTCATGCAGGAAACGCGACGACTGGGTGCGCTGACTTTGCGATGCATTCAACGCGATCCGCAAGGCGCCATCGGCCGTCTCGACGACCTGGCTACGGACGATGCCGCCGGGGTCGGTGATGTCGACTTGCGGCGTCTTCGTCACGTCGAGCAATGAGGTATAGAACAGCAGCCACGACAACATATCTTCGTAATGCGTCGATTGCGAAATATGATCGACAGTCGTCAATCCCGCTCCGGACCCGTCGGCGGCTGTCGCAGGTTCAAACTCAATGTCCCAGACTTGTCCCAGCTTGCTGGTTGAATCGAGAAAATAGATCAGGCTGCCGCCCATCCCGCGCACCGCCGGGATTTCCAATTCGCCCGACCCAACTTTTTGCCGGAACGGGGTATCGCGCAGGCGCTCGGCGCGGTCGAGTGCCGCGGCCGCGCTCTCCACTTTCAAGCCGATGGCGCAGACGGAAGGCCCGTGCGTGATGTAATGCGAATGTGCAAAGCCTTCCTTTTCCTTATTGATGACCAGGTTGATCGAACCTTGCGTCCACCGGGCAACGGCCTTCCATTTGTGTTGCGCCGCCTTACGGAAACCCAGACCGGAGATGAATTTCTCCAACTCCTCGGCTGTTCGGTCGTGTACCGCGAATTCGATGAATTCAACACCGAGGCATTTCGAACGCGGCGGCATCGCCGGAATATCGAGCGAGGCAGCGCCGCTCTTTCCGCGCAATTGGTCCATCAGATAGATCAGCGACCGCTGCCCATCGACGGCGACCGAGCGTGGCGAACCGGCGCGGAACTGGTCGTTGAAGATTTCCAGCGAGAACTCGCCCTCGTAGCCGGTCACCAGCAATTGCTGCATGAACTCGACAAGCGGCAAATCCCCCTGCCCCGGGAAACAACGAAAATGCCGACTCCAGGACAGCACGTCCATGTCGAGCCACGGCGCGTCGGCAAGCTGCACCAGGAAAATCCGGTCGGCCGGAATCGCCTGTATCGGTTTGAGATCGGTCTTGCGCGCGCAGGCATGAAAGGTATCGAGCACGAGGCCGATCGCAGCATGATCGGCACGGCGCACCACTTCCCAGGCATCGCGATAATCGTTGATGTGGCGTCCCCAAGCCAGCGCCTCGAAGCCGACGCGCAGGCCGCGCTTGGCCGCCCGCTCGCCCAGCGCATGGAAGTCGGCGGCGGCGCGGTCGATGCCGCCGAGCGACTCGGGCGACACGTTGCTGCATACCATCAGCAGATCGCAGCCGATTTCCTGCATGAGATCGAATTTACGTTCGGCGCGATCGAAGGTGCGCGAGCGCTGCGGCTCCGGCATGCCCTCGAAATCGCGGAACGGCTGGAACGTAATCGCCTTCAGGCCAAGCGCGGCCATTTCCCTGGCGACGTCCGCCGGGGTCCCGTTGTAGGACAGCAAATCGTTTTCAAAGATTTCCACCCCACGGAAACCGGCTGCGGCGATGGCCTGCAGCTTTTCGCTCAGGCCGCCGCTGAGGCAGACCGTCGCAATGGATGTTTTCATGCGTCATACTCCGGTTCGTCGCGGTGCCATCAAAGCAGCTCGGCCATCACCGCATCGCGCGCGGCCAGCGCCTCGGCAAAAGTCCGCTGCATACGGGCGACATCGGGCTCTATGCCGGTAAAGAGCCGGAATGACTGTGCTGCTTGGTGCACGCACATTCCAGCGCCGGTCAGCACACGCGCTCCTTTCGCCACCGCGGCCTTGATGAAGGCAGTCTCGATCGGCGTGTAGATCACGTCGGCCGCCCATTGGCGCGCGCGCAAAGCCAATACCGGCACCGGGTTGCCGGGAAACCCATGCATGCCGATCGGCGTCGCGTTGACCACGCCATCGGCTGCCGCAACGTCACGCTCGAGGTCGGTGGCGAGACGGCAACGCGAGGCGCCATAATGCCTGGCCAGGTCGTCCATCAGTGTACGCGCACGCGTATCGTCCTTGTCATAGAGCACTACGGTTGCGGCGCCGAGATCCATGAGCGCAAAAGCGACCGCGCGCCCTGCCCCGCCGGCACCAACCAGCACGACGGTTGCACGCTCTGCGCTGGCACGGCCGAGCCCTTCCTCAAAGCTGCGGCGAAAACCGCGGCGGTCGGTATTGTAGCCGGTCATGCGGCCATCCCGCGCAATGGTGACGGTGTTGACGGCGCCGATCTGGGCGGCTTCGCGGTCGACCTCGTCAAGCAGCGCCAGCACGTCCTGCTTGAACGGAAACGTAACATTGGTGCCGGAAAAACCGGTGGTTCTGACGGCATCCAGCAACTGCGGCAGTTGCCGGCCCGGCAGATGGTCGATGTCCATCAGGTGGTAATAGCCGTCGATCCCGGCAGCGACGAACGCGTCCGCATGCAACGCCGGCGACAGCGACTTCATGATGTTGGCGCCGATGAGGCCGACGAGCACCCTGCGACCGCTCATGCTACTGGCTCCGCTGGCGCCAAGCCGCCGCCAAGAAACAATTGAGCGATGCGCGAGTCGGCAAGAATGCGCGGCGCCGTGTCCTCGATGCGGGTTTGCCCCTGCTCGAGAACAAGGCCGTAATCCGATATTTGCAGCGCTTGCTTGGCATTTTGCTCGATGAGCAGGACCGTCACACCCTTATCGCGGAGATCTTGGAGGATCGCGAACACCTCTTGCACCATCAATGGCGACAGCCCGATCGACGGCTCGTCGATCAGGATCAATTTTGGATCGAGCAGAAGGCAACGCGCGACTTCAAGCATCTTCTGCTGGCCGCCCGACAGCGTCGACGCCTGCGCTCCGGCTTTCGCCTTGAGCATGGGAAATCGCCGCGTAACTGCGTCCAGACGCGCGGCCAAGCTTGCCTGGTCACTCAGCGCGACACCGCCCAGCTCCAGATTGTGCCACACGCTCAATTCCGGAAAGATATTCCGGCCCTGCGGGACATAGGCCACGCCGGCATCGAGCATTTGACGCGGCGACAGATTGGTGATGTCGCGGCCGTTGAACACAATCGAGCCTTCGCGCACGGGCAACAGGCCGAACACCGTCTTGAACAGAGTCGATTTACCAGCGCCGTTCGGCCCGATCACGGTCGTGATTGCGCCACGATGCACCCGCGCGGTTGTCCCATTGAGGATGGTCATCTTGCCGTAGCCGGCGAATACGCCATCAAGCATGAGGATCGGACCGGCATCAGTCATCCAGGCACCCTCTAGTGGCCGAGATAGGCTTCGATCACGGCAGGGTCGCGGCGGATGTCCTGCGGAGCGCCTTCCGCAATCACGCGTCCCTCGGCCAGAACGAGCACGCGGGTGCACAGAGCCATGACGAATTCCATCTGATGTTCGATGACGACAAAGGTG
>Ga0335083_10000749_pt1 | contig 46989 bp, 45 predicted proteins | sample Lox_Sample_42_FD_206716 | JGI IMG/M metagenome (GOLD analysis project Ga0335083, IMG submission 206716) | Soil microbial communities from Loxahatchee National Wildlife Refuge, Florida, United States - Lox_Sample_4.2 | ecosystem: Environmental > Terrestrial > Soil > Wetlands | place: USA...
CCGGACAAGTCATCGCATACGGGAACGCGGGGAACTTCGGCGGGTCGCCCGCGCTCGAGCCGTTCGAAGCGATCACGACCATCGCGGCGACCAAGACCAATCGTGGGTATTGGCTGTTCTCCAACCGGGGCCGGGTGTTCAGCTACGGCGATGCCCGGCCGCACGGCGACCTCTCGCACCTACAGCTCAACGGGCCGATCGTCGCATCGGCTGCCACTCCGACGGATGCCGGCTACTTCATGGTTGGCTCCGACGGAGGCGTGTTCGCGTTCGGCGACGCGCGCTTTCACGGTTCCATGGGAGGTACTCCGCTCACGGCACCGATCGTGGGGCTCGCAGCCACGCCGAACAACCGTGGGTACTGGGAGGTCGGCGCGGACGGGGGTGTATTCAGCTTTCACGCTCCGTTCAGGGGATCGATGGGCGGTCAGCATCTGAACAAGCCGATCGAAGGCCTGGTTGCGTTCGGAAATGGCTACCTCATGGTTGCATCCGACGGAGGAGTGTTCGACTTCTCGAACCGTCCGTTCCGCGGCAGTCTCAGCGGCCGGGGGCTCGCGGCACCGGTCGTCGGCATTGCGTCGTTCTCCGAGAACGCATCGGGCAGTTCGACACCGCCCCCTTCGTCCTCCACCACCGTCGCCTCCGGCTCCTCCACGACGATCAGAGGCTCCACGACGACCACGACCCGGCGCACCACGACGACAACGGCGCGCGCCACGACGACGACCACGCGTGCCCCGACGACGACCACGACCGTGCCACCGCTGACTGGCTTCCCGACCCAGAGCGACACCGGTGTCCCCGCGGGAACGGTGCTCACGCGCTATTCGGGACCCAATCCGATCACGGCCGACGGCACGGTCATCGACGGCGTCGACTTCGGCATCGACACCACTGTCTCGATCAACGCCGACAACGTCACGATCCGCGACTCTCGGATGGGCATGATCTCGAACCACGGGACAGGTTTGAAGGTCTCGTACTCGACGGTCACCGCGTCGAGCTGCAACGGAACCGAGGCCGTGGGGTACGACAACTATTCGCTCGATCACGTGCTCGTAATCAACCACTCCGACGGTCCGCGGGTCAGCGGAAACAACGTCTCGATCACGAACTCTTACATTCTCGCGTGCTTCAACGCGGGCGACCACGCCGACGGGATTCAAGGCTACGGCGGTGGTACGAACGTCGTGATCGATCACAATACGATCGACTCCACGAATAGGCGGAGCGCCAACTCGGCGATCTTCTTCGCCGACCATTCGGAGCAGGCGACGATCACCGACAACTATCTCGCCGGAGGACAGTACGTGCTCCAGCCGTTGACCGAGACGGACGGAACCGGCACCTACACGGTGACGGGAAACGTGATCGTGAACAACTCGTGGGATTACGGACCGTGTCGGGTGACGGCCGACGCCAGCGTGTCCTGGAGTGCCAACTTCCTCGACACGGGAAAGGCGATTCCCGAGTCGAGCTGCTGACCGCTGCGAACGTGATTCCCGCGTAGGCAGAGCGTTCGTCGATCGCGCGGTGGCCGGAGCGGCTCGCCGCCACCGCGCTCGTGCGCGCCTAGTGTTGGAGGCGTGACCCGGACCGTGGTGGAGGCACCCGCGCGTGACTCCTAAGAAATCGAAATCGGCGCGCGGTCGGGTCCTCATCATCGTGCAGAACCTGCCGGTTCCACTTGATCGTCGGGTCTGGCTCGAGTCTCAGGCGCTCCGCGACGCCGGATTCGAGGTGTCGGTCATCTGCCCGAAAGGTCCCGGAGACCCTTCGTATCAGGAGCTCGACGGAGTCAAGCTGTACAAGTACCAACCCGCGCCCGCGACGCAGGGCGTGGTCGCGTTCATCTATGAATTCGCGTTCAGTTGGCTGGCGACGCTCTTCCTCGCGATCAAGGCGTACCGACGCGATCGATTCGACGTGATCCAGGCGTGCAATCCACCGGACACGTTCTGGGCGCTGGCGCTGCTGTTCCGCCCTCTGGGAGTGCGGTTCGTGTTCGACCAGCACGACCTGTGTCCCGAGGTGTACCTGGCCCGCTTTGCGAAGCCGTCTCGAGCCTTGCTCGGCGGACTGAAACTTCTCGAGCGTGCCTCCTACAGGACGGCACAGGAAGTCATCGTCACGAACGCTTTGTACAAGGACACCGCGTTGCGCCGCGGCCACCTCACCGAGAACAACGTCACCGTGGTCCGCAACGGACCGCAACCGGACCGATTCAAGCGGGGCGAGCCGGTGCCGGAGCTGCGCCGCGGACGGCGATACCTGTGTTGCTATCTCGGGATCATGGGTCCGCAGGACGGCGTCGACCTGGTGGTGCGCGTCGCCCGCGCGATTCGGGACATCGGCCGGGACGACGTTCAGTTCGCCCTTCTCGGATTCGGCGACACCGAAGACGAACTGCGTGCTCTCGCCGAACAGTTGGGTGTCAGCGATTCGGTCGAGTTCACGGGCCGCGCGGACGATCGGATGGTGCACGACTGGCTCTCGACCGCGGACGTCGGCATCGTGCCCGATCCGCCGACACCGTTCAACGACGTTTCCAGCATGAACAAGACGGTGGAGTACATGGCCTTCGGACTCCCGGTCGTCGCCTTCGAGCTTCGGGAGACGATGGCAACGGCGGGCCAGGCCGGCACGTATGTCGGAGCTTCCGATCCCGTCGCGTTCGCCCATACGTTGCTCGCGCTACTCGATGACCCTGATCGCCGACAGCGGATGGGAGCCTTCGCACGCGAGAAGTTCGAGCGTGAGCTCTCGTGGCCCGATCAGGCGCGGGCCTACGTCGGTGTGTACACACGCGTCACCGGACGCGTAAGTGGGCCCGCTTAGAAACGCCGCTACCCGCGAAACCAGGCTGTTCGCACCGCCGGGGCGCGCGCGAGCAGACCTTCGATACTGCCACCTGAGAAGCCGGTCTCGCGAAACCGGACCAGGATCCGGCGAAGCACCTCGGAACGGTCGAACGTCGGCATGACGTCGTCCGACAGAGGATCGGGCTCCCACGCGTCGTGAAGCAGCAGCACGACACCAGGCTCGACCCGTCCGAGGGCCGTGCCGGCGATCGCCGCGGGTGCTCGGTCGACCCAATCTTCGGCGTCTGCACTCCAAACGACCGGGTCGAGGCCGGCTCGGCGTGTTGCGATGTACGAGCGCACGCTCTGCGATCCGAACGGCGGACGCATTCTCGTGATCGGTCGACCGACGATCGACTCGAGATCTCTTCGCGCGTCCGCCAGTTTCGCGGTGATCGCGTGCATCGGCAGCTCCGGCAACCGACCGTGATCCGAGCCGTGCAGCGAGACCTCGTGCCCTTCCGCGACCGCGCGTCGAATGAGGTCGGGGTGCTGTTGCGCGCGCGGAACCATGACGAAGAAGGTCGCACGCGTGTCGTGCTCGGCGAGAACGTCGAGAATCGCCGGTGTGGAAGCCGGGTCGGGCCCGTCGTCGAAGGTCAGAGCGCAGACCCGTTCCGTGGTCCGAAAGCGAGCGATCGAGCCGACCGGACGGAAGACCGGATCGACGACCCTCCGAACCCGTCGTCTGTTGGCCGGTGACAGCCGGGCGCGAACGCTGCTTCGTGTCGCCATCGTGTTCGTTTCGGACGGTCCCAATCGTGACGGCGCCAGGTATTCAGGCTAGCGCCGATTGCACGACATCGAGGACGAGGCGCGCCGTTCGCGCCCACGTGTAGCGCTCAAGAACGCCTTTGCGTTCGGCCCGCGTCGATTCATAGATCGCATCGTCCGAGAGAACACCCAACACCAGCTGCGCGAGCGCCGCCGGATCGTCCGAATCGAGGAGTCCGCCGTTTCGACCAGGTTGGATCAGTTCCGGCATGGCGAACGCGCGTCGGCCTATACAGGGAAGACCGCGACCGAGCGCCTCGACGAACACGATGCCGAAGCCTTCCAGGCGTGAGGGCATGACGAGCAGATCGTGTCGGTCGTAGAGCGAGATCAGTTCGGACCGCGCCACGCGCCCCGCGAAGTGCACGCCCGCGGGTGGCTCGCCCGGAAGCGGCCACGCCGACGGTCCCGCGACGGTCAGTGTGATGTTCGGAACCTGCATTCGCAACAGTGAGAGCGCCTCGACGACGAGGTCGCCGCCCTTCGCCGCGAATGTCGTCCCGACGAACAGCAGCCGCGTGCGGGGCCCGGGGCGCGGGGGCGGATCGGAGTCCGCGCCCTCTGCGGCCTCGAGTGACGTCGCGCCGGGCGGCGCAAGGTGCACCTTCTCCGAAGGCAGCCCCGAATCGTCGACCAGCGACTTCGCCAACCAAGAGCTCATTGCGAAGACTCCGGCGGCGCGGGCGTAGATCTCGCGCTGGCGCCTTCGACGCCGCTCGAAGGTCGCGGAGTCGAGTGAGCGGAAGAAGGTGCGAGCGCCACTCGTGGGGTCCGCGAATTCTGCGGCCAACGCGTCGTAGCTGAAGTCTTGATACAGAAAGAACGGCACATCCAACGCCGCCACGTCTTGAATCTCGATCACAGCGTCGCACCCGCTGTGCCGCACGCGTCTCGCCCCGGTTCTCGCGAGGTAGGTCTCCCAACCCTGCGTGTATTCCCAGAGGGAGACCCACTCGCTTGCGCGCCGTCTCAGACCCATGACTTGAAGCGCGCGCCGAACGGGTACAGGGAGCCGCACACCGACATCAACGGTGTCCGAGACGTCAGCGAGCGCCCGGTAGAGGTGCCATGCGGATCCCAGTTGCACAGAAATCCGAGGCGCGGTGCCTCGAACGCGCCGTCGGTCAACCGCAACTATCCACGGGTAGGGCGGTCCCGTTGCTGAGTTCGTTCCCCGACCACACGACATTCGCCGCCACGTTGACGTTGCAGGGACCGTATTCCCATGAGTTGTTCACGATGACGTTGTCGGTCACGGTGTAGCGGCCGGTGCCGTCGGCAGAGGTCAACGGCTGCAACACGTATTGACCACCCGCGAGGTAGTTGTCGGTGATCGTCGCGCTCAGCGAGTCGTCCGCGAAGAAGATGGCCGAGTTGGCCTTCGTCCGGCTCGTCGAGTCGATGGTGTTGTGCTGAATCAGGACGTTCGTACCGCCTTGATAGCCCTGAATTCCGTCGGCGTGATCACCGGCGTTGAAACACGCAAGGATGTACGAATTCGTGATCGAGACGTTGTTGTCACTCACACGTGGGCCGTCGGAGAAGTTCAGCACCTTGACGTGATCGAGCGAGTAGTTGCCGTATTGCACGGCGTCGTCTCCGTTGCAACCTCGTGCCGAGCCGTTGATGGTCGAGTACGACACCTGAAGGTTGGATCCGGTCTCGAGGTAGATCTGACCCATCTGGGAGTTGCGAATCACGACGTTGTTCGCATCGATTCGCACGGTGGTACCGACTCCGAAGTCCTGACCGTCGATGACTGTGCCATCGGTCGTGATCGGGTTCGGTCCGGTATACGGAGTCAATGTCACCGACGCGGGAACACCTGTGTTGCTCGCATCCGGGAAACCGCCAGTCGACGCACTGATCGTCGTGGTCGTCGTCGTAGTCGGGAGCGGCCCGATGCCCTGACCCGTCCCGCAGGACTGCACCGCTGCGCTCCCGAACGCGAGAACGCCCGCGACGCCAAGGACTCGCCAGAGCCACCGATTCCATTTCATCGCCACTCCCACCACCGGAACCCGCCACACCCTAGACGGCTACCAAATTCTGGGCAATGACGCGCACTAGCGAAGGTGAGGACAGATACAGCGACCGGGGCGCCCACGGGGTTTCCGAGGGTCAGCGCGCCAAGCGGTGCATACACTTGGAGCGGGGCCTTCTTCGCTTGGTGTTGTCGGTGTTTCTTCGTGTGGAGTGAGGCAACGACCGGCGCACTGAACCGGGACGACTCGGTCGGTCGCCGCTCAGGTGGTTGTCGCGAAGATCCCGGCAGCGGGGATCCGGTTTGGGGATCGGTATCCTCGCCGGGTTCACCCGACGCTGTCGCAGGAGTCCGCATGGCCGTACGTGTTCTCGGTGTCGGAGCCGCGGCGCCGGAATTGCGGCTGCATGCGGCGGACGTCGGCGCCGCCTGGGGACGGGGCGGGCGCGGCGACGTCGCCGTGTGCGCGCCCGACGAGGACACGCTCACACTCTCGTGGCTGGCTGCGACGCGTGCGTTGCGCGCGGCCGGCGTCGAGGCAAGCGACGTCGACGTGCTCTTTTGGGGCACGAGTCGCCCGCCGTTCGCCGAGGGCCCGAGTTTCGCGTTCCTGGCCGCGTCACTGAGCCTCTCGGCGTCGATCGGCGGCTCGCTGTCCGCAGGCTCGGCGCACAGCGGCATCGAGGCCTTCGTCGGGGCCGCCGACGCGGTCCGCGCCGGCTCGGCACGCATCGCACTCGTGGTCGCGTCCGACGCGGTGCGGCCCGGACCCGGCACGGGATTCGAGGCGCGTTGTGGCGCGGGCGCGGCCGCGCTCGTACTCGCGACGGACGAACCCGAGGCCGCGCCCGCAACCGTCGGCGCGACGATCGGAGCGCGCGTCACGCGCACACGGCCGTTCCTCGACCGGTATCGCGGCGACGGCGAGGTCGACAACCGCGACCTGTACGACGCTCGTCTGTTCCGAGAGGAGATCTTTCTCCCGGTCGTGAACGAGGTCGCCGAGGCGCTCGCCGCGTTCGACGTGCGCGCCTGGTCGCTCCCCGATCCTGACGGCCGACTCGGCGCCGTGGTCGCACGCAAGGCCGGCGCGGCCGAGACGCCCTCGGCCACGGTGTACGCCGCGATCGGCGACGCGGGCGCGGCCGCACCACTGCTCGGCGGCATCGCCGCGATGGACACCGCGGGCCTGGTTGCGATCGTCGCCACAGGCGGCGGTCGGACGACGGGCTTGCTCGTCGACGTGGCCGCGCCCGTCCCCGGCGCGGCCACGACACTCCAATCGATCTCCGGCGGCGCGACGGCGAGCTACGCCGAGGCGTTGCGCGCCCGCGGTCAACTCCTCCCCGTCGGCGAGACGATCCCGATGGGCGTGCCGCCCGAGAGTGCGATGTTCGTGCGCGGCGCCGACGAAATGCTCGGTCTCCTCGGCGGTCGCTGCGTCGACTGCGGCACGATCAGCACACCGCCGTCGATCCGCCCGCATTGCATCAACTGCGGCGGTCCGAAGCTCGAGCCCATCGCGCTGAGCCGCGGCGGCCGAGTGCACACGTTCGTGGTCAACCAGACGATGCCGGCACCGTTCGTCGCGCCGCTTCCCATCGCCGTCCTCGACATGGACGACGGTTCGCGGCTGATGCTGCAAGCGATCGGCGACGGAACCGACATCGAGATCGGAACCAGGGTGGAACTCGTCTTGCGGAAGTACGCCCACGAGCGGGGCGTCCCGGTCTACGGCTTCAAAGCCCGCGCGAAGAAGGACGACGAATCGTGAGCTGGAACCGGGTCGCGGTCGTGGGCGCCGGCCTCATCAAGATGGGCGAGCTGTTCGAGCAGAGCTACGAGCAGATGGCCGCCGGCGCGTTCGACGCCGCCGTCGCGTCCGTCGACAAGGGGTTCGAACCGTCGCAGGTCGAGGCTGCCTTCGTCGCGACCCAGCGCGGCACGTTGTGGGGCCAGGAGGGCATCGGCGGCAACACGATCCCGACCGCGATCGGGCTCACCGGCATCCCGTGCACGCGCGTGGAGAACGCGTGTCCATCGGGCTCCGACGCGTTCCGAGTCGGCGCGATGGCCGTCGCCAGCGGCGTGCACGACGTCGTGCTGGTGATCGGCGTGGAGAAGATGCGCGACAAGTCCTCGGAGGAGGGCCTCCTCTCTCGCGCGGCGGCCGGTCACCCGATCTTCACGCGCGGCGAGACCGCGCCCGTGCTGTTCGCTCCGTTCGCGACCCGTCACATGCACGAATTCGGAACGACCCGCGAGATGCTCGCGTCCGTCGCGGTGAAGAACCACTACAACGGCGCGCGCGATCCGTACGCGCACTTCCAGAACGAAGTGACGGTGGACGACGTGCTCAAGTCGGCGCCGGTATGTCATCCGCTGCATCTCCTCGATTGCTGCCCGCAGACCGACGGTGCCGCGGCCGCCCTGCTCGTCACCGCCGAACGGGCGCGCGAGTTCACCGACAAGCCCGTCTACGTTGCCGGCTTCGGCGTCGCGACCGACCATCCGTATCTGCACGAGAAGGACTCCTTCACCGAGATCAAGGTGACGCGCCTCGCATCGCAGCGCGCGTACGCCATGGCGGGTGTCGGACCTTCCGACATCGATTGCGCCGAGGTGCACGACTGCTTCACGATCACCGAGATCCTCGACATCGAAGACCTCGGGTTCTTCGACAAAGGCGACGGGGGGCGCGCGAGCCTCGAGCGCGAGACGTCACTCGAAGGTCGAATCCCGGTGAACACCAGCGGCGGCCTGCTGGCGAAGGGCCATCCCATCGGCGCCACCGGTGTCGCGCAGATCACCGAGTGTTGGTGGCAGCTCCGAGGTGAGGCGGGCGACCGGCAGGTCGACATCCGCAACGGCTACGCGCTGCAGCACAACGCCGGCGGACGCGGTTCGGGAGTGTCCGTGGTGAACATCCTCACCAACCGGGCATGAGGACGGGGTTGTGAACGGCACCGAACTGCGCGTCGAGCGCGACGTCGACGGTGTCGGCCGGATCGTCCTCGACCGGCCGGAAGCGAAGAACGCGCTCACGATCGGCATGCGCGACGGCATCATCGACGCGATCCGCGAGTTCCGCGCCGATCCGAAGGTGCGCGCCGTACTGCTCACCGGTGAGGGCGACGCGTTCTGCGCCGGCATGGACCTCTCGGCGTCGACCGTCGCCCAGGCGGGAAGACCCGGGTTCAACCCGCGCACGACGAGCGAGGCACTGCGGGCGGGCGTCCAGACGTTCATTCGCGAGTTGTGGGAGCTCGACAAGCCGACCGTCGCCGCCGTCAACGGCGCCGCGGTCGGCCCCGGGGCGCACCTCGCACTCGCGTGCGACTTCGTGATGGTGCACCCGCGGTCGCGGTTCATGTGGTCGTTCGGGAAGTGGGGGCTCGTCGCCGACGCCGGCGGCGCGTACCTGCTGCCGCGCCTCGTCGGGCTCCCCAAGGCGAAGGCCATGGTGATGCTCGGCGAGAGTGCGACGGGCGCCGAGGCGGTCGACCTGGGTCTCGCGTACAAGTGCGTCGAGTCGGCCGACGTTCTCCTTTCGGAGTCGGTCGCTCTGGCGCGCACCCTCGCGGCCGGTCCCACCCGCGCGCTCGGGCTCTCGAAGCGTCTCCTCAACTCGTCGTTCGAATCCGACCTCTCGAGCTCACTCGAGCTCGAAGGACACTTCCAGTCGCTGGCCACCGCGTCGCCCGACCTCGTCGAGGGCATGGCCGCATTCCGCGAGAAGCGCGACGCCAAGTTCACCGGCGAGTGAGACGACCGCGAAGCGACCGGATGCGAGCCGAGCGCGAAGCCGGTCCGCGGCCGTGAGTGCGATCGGACGCGTCCAGCGGATCGCGGCCTACAACGTTTGCATCGACGCCGCCGGCCGGCTCCTCTTGTGCCGGCTGTCGGCGGTCACCGAGGCGGCGGGCGCGTGGACGCTTCCCGGCGGCGGCGTCGAGTTCGGTGAGCATCCGGAAGCCGCGGCGCTGCGCGAGCTCGAGGAGGAGACGGGCCTCATCGGCACGATCGAAGCTCTCCTCGCGGTCGACTCGGTCCACCGGCCCGTGCGTCTGGGTGAGGACGCGACCGACTACCACAGCATTCGCATCCTGTACCGCACGACGATCGTCGGCGGCGACCTGAGACCCGAAATCGCCGGCTCGACCGACCGCGCCGCGTGGCACACCCGGGTCGAGCTCGAGACGGTGCCGCTCGTGGCGACGAGCGAGCTCGGGATCCGGCTCGCGTACGGCAGCGCGTCCTGATGCCGACGACTCGATGACGACCCGCGTGCCGATCAAGTACTCGCGCACCTGGACATGGCTGTTGACGCTCTGCGTGCTGCCGCCGCGCACCGCCTTCATCGAGGTCGACGGCGAGACGATCCACGTGTGCATGGGTCTCGCGTTCCGGACGCGGTTCACACGCGGCGACATCAGCGTGGTCGAGGCGCGGGGCCCGGTGGTCAGCGTCGGCGTGCACGGGTGGCGCGGTCGGTGGCTCGTCAACGGCGCCAATCGGCCGATCGCCCGCATCGTGCTCGCACTGCCCGCGCATGCATTTGTCCTCGGTTTTCGCGTGCGGCTGACGGAGCTGCTCGTCAGCGTCGACGACGTTGCCGGCCTTCGGGGCCTGCTCCTAACCTGACGCCTTCGTCAGTACGGCAAGAGGAGTGACACCGTGGGTCTGTTCGACGGCAAGGTCGCGATCGTCACCGGTGCCGGCCGCGGCATCGGCCGCAGTCATGCACTGCTGCTCGCGTCGGAGGGCGCGTCCGTCGTGGTCAATGACCTCGGCGGGTCCCACGACGGGCAGGGCAACGACTCGACACCGGCACAACAAGTCGTGGACGAGATCACGACGAAGGGTGGGCGGGCCGTCGCGAACTACGACAGCGTCTCGTCCTGGTCGGGTGCCGAATCGATGGTGCAACAGGCTGTCGAAACGTTCGGCGGCCTCGACGTGCTCGTGAACAACGCCGGCATCCTGCGCGACAAGATGAGCTTCAACATGGACGAGGCCGAGTGGGACCAGGTGATCGATGTTCACCTGAAGGGCCACTTCGCGCCGTCGCGGTTCGCCGCGTCCTACTGGCGCGCGCGCTCGAAGGAGACCGGCGGCCCTGTCAACGCGAAGATCGTCAACACCGCGTCCGAGTCCGGCCTGTACGGCAACGCGGGACAGGCGAACTACGCGGCGGCGAAGGCCGGCATCGCGTCGATGACGATCGTGATGGCGCGCGAGCTCGAGCGCATCGGTGTGCGCGTGAACGCGATCGCCCCTGTCGCGCGCACGCGGCTCACCGAGACCGTCGCCGGCGGTTTCATGGATCCCAAGGTTGGCGAGTTCGACCGCTTCGCGCCGGAGAACGTGTCGGCCGTCGTCTGCTGGCTCGCCTCCGATCTCGCCGCCGGCGTCACCGGACAGGTCGTGAAGGTGATGGGCGGCCAGGTGCAGCTCGTACGCGGATGGCGCCCGATCACCGAAGCGACCGACGACAAACCGTGGACGATCGAGGCGATCGACTCGGCTGCGGCGGGCTTGTTCGCGCAGTCGGACAAGGGTGTGCCGCCGTTCATGCCGAACGTCGGCGACAACTGAGGCGCCACCTAAGCTTCGCCTCGTGACGACCGAGCTGCCCTCGACCGACCTCGCCCTCGACGACATCCGCCTGGGCGACATCGAGCAGTGGATGCGGCCGGACCGAGAGGGCATCTTCGCGAAGCTGCGCGCCGAACGGCCCGTGTCCTTCCACGAGGAACCCGCTCCCCCGCCGGAGATGGGCATTCCGCAGGGGCCGGGATTCTGGGCGCTCACGCGCTACGCGGACGTGATGCAGGTGTCGCGCGACCCGGACACCTTCCATTCTGCGCCCACGTCGACGATCGGCGACATGCCGGCCGAGATCGCGGAATGGCTCGGCTCGATGATCAATATGGACGCGCCGAAGCACACCAAGCTCCGCCTGATCGTCAACCGCGGCTTCACGCCGCGCCAGATCGCGCGCATCGAGGCATCCGTACGCGAGCAAGCGACCGAGATCGTCGACCGCATGGCGCCGCTGGGAGAGTGCGACTTCGTCGCGGAGTTCGCGGCCGCCCTGCCCCTGCAGATCATCTGCGACATGATGGGAATTCCCCGCTCCGACACCCAACACATCTTCGAGCTCACGAACGTGATCCTCGGTGTCGGCGATCCCGAATATGTGCAGTCGCTCGAGCAGCTCATGGAAGCCGGCATGGGCCTGTTCCAATACGGCCTGGCGCTGGCCGAGGACCGGCTCGCGAATCCGCGCGACGACATCACGACCGCGTTGATGCAAGCCGAGATCGAGGACGAGAGCGGGAAGCACCGGCTCACCTCGAGCGAGCTCGGTTCGTTCTTCCTGCTGCTCGTCGTCGCCGGCAACGAGACGACGCGCACGGCGATCAGCCACGGCATGAAGATGCTCACCGAGCACCCTGACCAGCGCAAGCTCTGGGTCGACGACTTCGATGCCGTCTCCCCCACCGCGGTCGAGGAGATCGTGCGCTGGTCGACGCCGGTCATCAACTTCCGGCGCACCGCGACGCGTGACACCACGGTCGGGGGCCAGGACATCAAAGCCGGTGAGAAGGTCGTGATGTTCTACAACTCCGCGAACCGCGACGAGCGCGCGTTCGACGACCCGTTCCGCTTCGACGTGCTGCGAACGCCGAACGAGCACTTCGGATTCGGTGCCGGCGGTCCGCACTTCTGCCTCGGCGCCAACCTCGCGCGCCGGGAGATCCGCGTGATGTTCGAGGAGCTGTTGCGACGCCTTCCCGACATCGAGGTCACCGGCGAACCCGACATGCTGCAGAGCAGCTTCATTCACGGCATCAAGCGCATGCCGTGCGCCTGGCACACCGTGAACGACTGAGTCCGAAGGATCGGCGGGGACACGAACGTGGGAAGGCGGGCTCTTGCTTTGGCCTGCGCCGGGGCCGTCACGGTGGTGATCGCCGCGTTCGCGGCCTCATGCGCGAACACCGAGTTCCCCCGCGACGCAATGTCGGAACTTCGGGCCGCGGCACGCCACTCCGCGGCGACCGGCGCATCCATCAGCGGAACGGTCGGCGACGAGTCCGGCCCCTTCGTCCGGGTGACGGGAACGGTCGACTTCCCCGACCGATCGGAGACGATGACGATGCACAGCGCCGGCGCATCGCGGATCTATCCGCCGTACGACGTCCGACTCGTCGGCGGCTGGGTGTACCTCATGGTCGATGCCGCGGTCATCCGTCCGTCCGGTCTGCGCCCCGATGCCGAATGGATCGCGTTCCGCAAAGAGCCACGTCTGCTGCCCATTCCGGACCGGGCCATGTCGCCGACGTATCCGCCCATGGTCTTCGATCACATGGAGGCCGGGAGCGTGAACGACGTGCGAGCGCTGCCGGCGGACGCGAGCGGTGATCGGCGCATCGGCTTTCACATCCCGGGCGAGGACCCCACCGACGGGAAGGTCGCATACGTCGTGTCGCTCGGATCGGACGACCGCATCCGTGAGATCTCGTCGACGACCACCGCGACGGTGAAGGGCAAGGCGCGCCGGATCCAGGACTCCGTCTTGACCTTCGACTGGTCGGCGCGGGTCGAGCCGACGTCGGCACCGGCTGCCGACACGGTGCAGATTCTCGCACCCGGCGAGAACCTGTACCCGCCGACGACGGCGACGACGATACCGACGCCCGGCGCATACACCCGCGGCGACGCCGTCGCCGGCAACCGCGCCCTGTTCGACCTCGATCGCACGCAGATCGAGGCGTCGCTGCAGGCGACGGACCCACGACTGACCGCCTTCACGTTCGACTCGAACGCGGACGAGGTTCGCGCCACCTTCGTCCACGCGAAGCCGACCGCGGTCTCGCAATCCGACCGTGATTTGTTCGCGTGGAACACCGCGAAGACTCTCTCGCAGAGCTTCTGGTTTCCAGAACTCGTCGCAAACGCGCGATCGCGGCACATCGACCCCGACTGGCTACCGGGGCTCCGTATCGTCGTCGACCAGACCGTGTACTCGTGCTCGGCGAGCGTCGAGATCGCAATGGCTGACAAGGGGGTTCCACTGTCGAACTGGATCCGGAGCTGTTCGCCCTGAGCGCGGCGCTTGGCACCCGGCGAAGATCATTCGGTACCGTGCTGACGTCGGCGTCAGGTTCGTAGACGCATCGAAAGGGGCGCAGGTGCAGCTCGCGTGGAACGCCGAAGACGAGGCATTTCGCGCGGAGCTGATCGCATTCCTCGACGCGCACACGCCCGAGGAGATGCGGACCGGCTACGACTTCCAGGACGTGCGCGACGAGCACGAGCTCGTGCCACGGTGGCTGCGCGACTGGCAGGCGACCCTCTTCGACAACGGGTGGATGATCCCCGGGTACCCGCCCCAGCTCGGAGGCAGGAACTGCACCCCGATCCAGACGCTGATCTATCTCGAGACTTTGGCGGGTCGGCGACTGCTGCGCAGCGGCCATTTCCCGGGCTACGCGATCGTCGCGCCGAGCCTCCTCGAGTTCGGCAACGACGAGCAGAAGAATCTCGTGCCGGCCGCGATTCGCGGCGACACGATCTGGTGCATCGGCATGAGCGAACCGAACGCAGGCTCCGACCTCGCCGGACTGCAGACCCGCGCCGAGGTGTTCGACGACCACTTCGTCGTCACGGGCCAGAAGGTGTGGACCAGCTACGCGATGATCGCCCAGAAGTGCTTCTGCTACGTACGGACCGACCCCTCACTACCGAAGCACCGCGGCATTTCCCTCCTGATCATGGATGTCGATTCGCCGGGCATCGACATCCGCCCGCTGCGTCACATCAACGGCACTGCGGGCTTCGCCGAGGTGTTCTTCACCGATGTCGTCGTCCCTCGCGAGAACCTCGTCGGCGAGCTCAACGGTGGGTGGGCGATCACCCAGGGCTCGCTCGCGCACGAGCGCGCCGGCTTGTGGGTGGAAGGCATCGCCCGCTTCGAGCAGACCGTCGAGGGTCTCGTCGCGCTGGCTCGCGAGCAAGGCTGCGCCGACGACCCGATCATCCGCCGCAAGATCGCGAGCTCGTACGAGCTCGCGATTTCGCTGCGCGCGCTCGGGTACAAGGGCTTCGCCTCGTTCGCCCAGGGTTCGAGCGCACCCGAGCACAGCTACATGAAGATGGGGATGTCGGAGGCGAGCAAGGCGGCCTTCGAGCTCGGAATGGAGATCGCGGGGAGCATCGCGCCGGTGACCGACCCGGTCCTCGCCTCGAAGACCCGGCGGTTCGTCGACGGCTTCTTCCTCTCCTTCGCGAACACGATCGCGGGCGGCAGCTCCGAGATCCAGCGGAACATCATCGCTCAGCGCGTGCTCGGACTCCCGAGGGCCTGAACCGCGTGGACTTCTCACTCACGGACGACCAGGAACTCCTGCAGGAGACGGCGCACAAGCTCCTCGAGCGCGAGTGCCCGCCCGCGCTCGTCCGGGCGCACATCGAAGATCCCGCGGCGTATGCACCGCTGTGGCGACATCTGTCGGAGTACACGCCGCTCGGTGTGGGTCCCGCGGCCGACCTCTGCTTGTTCCTCGAGGAGACCGGCTACGCCGCCGCCCCCGGTCCATTTCTCGCGACGACGATCTTCGCCGCGCTCACCGATGAGGTCGACGCGACTGGCACGGTCGCGCTCGTCGCCGACGCGACCCATCCGTTCGTCCTCGAGCTCGACCGCGTCGAGCGCATCGCAGTCGTCACTCCGGGCCCGAACCTCGCGGTGCTGGATGCACGCGGCGTTCCCGCGCGCTTCATCTCGACCGTCGACTACTCGCGCCGTCTGTTCCAGCTCGACGGAGTGCCCGACGGCGGCGCACCCCTCGCTCCCGATCGCCTGGCCCGGTGGCGCGACCGCGCCCATGCGAGCCTCGCGGCTGAGATGGTCGGCACGGCGCGGCGGATCTTCGAGATGGCGCTCGCCTACGCGAAGGAACGCAAGCAGTTCGACGTACCGATCGGGTCGTTCCAGGCGATCCAGCACAAGCTGGCCGACATGTCGTTGGCACTCGAGCGCGCGACCGCCGCCGTCCACTACGCAGCGATGACGATCGACGGCGACGACCCGCAGCGGTCCCGCGCGTGCCACGTCGCGAAGGCCGCCGCCGGCGAGGCTGCGCGCCGCATCCTCAAGGACGGCATCCAGATTCACGGCGGGATCGGCTACACGTGGGAGCACGACCTTCACCTCTACCTACGGCGGGCGACCGCCGACGAGTACCTGCTCGGGTCGACCGGCTGGCACCTCGACCGCATCGCCGGGTCGCTCATCGACGCCGGATAGCGCGCCCAGACTGCCCGGCAGCGGACGAATCGGGCGGAACGCCCGGCCGCATCTCTCAACCGAGCATGGCCGACTGCCGTTCAAATCGCATGTTCGGAAAGCGCGGAGCGACAGTGGTGGCTGTCGCGGCCGCGCTCGTGGTCGGCGCCTGTGGCGGGACCGACTGGAACGCGGCGAAGCAGCCGAAGACCCCGTCGGCCGCTCAATTGCGCGCCGCCGCGGTCGCACAGGCCAAAGCCGAGAGCCCCTACGTCGCCGCGCTCGTCGCGAGCGACCAAGGAAGTTCCGATCCGTCGAATCCGGCCGACGCGCGCTGTTGGGCAGCCGCGCTCGTCCACGGCTTCGGCGTCTCGGCGTTCGTGGCGCACGGACTGACGCCGAACGGCTTGCGCGACCCGGACAGCACGCTGGATGCGCTGCCGACACCGACCCTTGCGCAGGCCGACGCGATCGGTGCCGCGCTGCAGCGTTGCCGCCTGAGCGCGGTCGGCGCAGGACTGGCGCAGTCGCTGGGTGCCAACGATGCGGCCAGCGCCGCGTGCATGACACGCGCGCTCGGACGCCCGGAGGCGCGACGCTTCCTGACGCTGTCGATGCTCGGAAGTCACCGCATGAACCTCGCGACGGCCCACACCTTCGTCGGTCTTGCGGCCGGCTGCGTCGACCTCGCCGCGTTCGTCGTGCGGATCGCCGGCTTCCCGCCCGACGCGGCGATTCGGCAGTGCGTGACCACCGCGCTCCACGGCGCCGACGCCGAGGTGAAGGACTTCCTCGCCCTCGTGTTCTCGGACGCCGATCACGACCAGATCGAACAGGCCTCCGACGCACTCGGTGTGGCGATGAACCAGTGCCGGCCGGGCGCACAAACCGGCTTCACGGTCCCCCCGAGCTGACCGGCGCGCGCCGGGCCCGGCCCGCCTCGGTCCGTTGGTCGCCCGCGCGCGCCCGGTCTACACTTCACTGACGCACACGTCAGCTTGGTCGCGAGGGGGAATCGAATGACGAACGTCGATCTGGTCCGCCTCGCCGGGAGCCGGGGTCGGCTCTCCGAGGCACCCACCGTCGACCTCGTAACCGCCGAGGTCATCCGCGGCGGGATGGAGACGGTGTGCTTCGAGATGGCGGAGTACGTCTCGCGCACCGCGACCACGCCGATCCTCAACCAGTCGAACGAACGCAACGCCACCGTTCTCGACGCGCGCGGCCGGCTCGCCGCGCTGTCCGTCGGCATCCCGCAGTTCATGCTCACTTCGACGCTGCCGGTGCGTTTCGCGCTCGACTTCTTCGGCGCCGACGAGTTCCACGAAGGCGACGTCTTCGTGGCCAACGACCCCTACCACGGCGGCGGCCACCTCCCCGACTACAACGTCTTCGCGCCCGTGTTCGCGTCCGATCCCGCGGCGCCGGGTGGCCGGCGCATGGCGCTGATCGCGAGCATCCAGTGTCACCACGGCGACACCGGCGGAGGCGTCCCCGGCGGCTACAACATCACCGCGACCGACATCTGGGGCGAGGGCGTGCGGTGGCCGGTGGTGAAGGTGCTCGACCGCGGCGTCGAGCGGCGCGACGTGTTGTACGCGCTGCAGGCCAACAACCGCATCCCGTCGTACATCGGCGACCTCCGCGCGCAGATCGGGTCCGCGCAGCTCGGCGCCGAGCGTCTCGGCGAGCTCATCGACCGGTACGGCGTCGGAGCGATCGAGGACTCCGTCGACTACATGATCGACTACGCCGCCCGTCGCTTCCGCGAGGAAGTCGCGCAGTGGCCCGACGGCGAGTACGAGGCCGACTCCTACGTCGACCACGACCCGCTCGGCAATCCCGACATCCACCTCCACGTGAAGGTCACGGTCGCGGGCGACGAGCTCACGATCGACTTCACGGGCACCGACACACGCGCCGAGCTGCAGTCGTGGTCGACCTTCGGCAACACGCGGGGATACACCGTCGGTCAGATCGCAGCGATGATGGATCCTGAGATCCCGAAGAACGAGGGCTTCTTCGAGCAGATCAAGCTCGTCGTGCCGAAGGGCTGCCTCCTCAACCCCGATCCCGGCAAGCCGGTCTCCGCAGGGACGCACCACCCGGGCGCCGATGTCGGCGAGGTCATCGCCAAGGCGATGCAGTACGTGTTGCCCGATCGCGCGGTGCCGCAGACCTACAAGACCGGCATCCCGACGATCATCGTCGGCGTCGACCCGCACACCGGTGCGACGTTCACGGACCACTCGGCCGAGGTGTACTCGGGTTGGTGCAACGCGTCGAAGGGCATGGACGCGTGGGGCGCGCTGAACGCGAGCTTCGGCAACCTCTGGAAGGCGACGGCCGAGATCAACGAATCGCTGTACCCGCACGTGCAGTGGAGCCGCGACTACCGCACCGACGGCGGCGGCCCCGGCCAGTGGCGCGGCATCTGCGGATCGCACTACGAGAAGGAAGTGCTCGTCGACGCGAAGGTCTACACGTACGTCGTCGGCATGAAATACCCGATGCCGGGCATCTGCGGCGGTCGCGACGGATCACCGAACGAGATGATCATCCGCTACGGCAGCGACGACGAGTTCAAGGTCGCGCACACCGCCGACTGGGTGCCGATCCACGCCGGCGAACGCATCATGTACGACTACGGCGGCGGCGGCGGCTGGGGCGATCCGCTCGAGCGCGACCCGCAAGCCGTCCTCGACGACGTGATCGACGAGTACGTCTCCGTCGACGGCGCGAGCCGCGACTACGGCGTGCTGCTGACCGGTTCGCTCGAGGAGCTGACGCTCGAAGTCGACGAGGTCGGGACCAACGCGTTGCGCGAGCAGATGCGAGCCGAACGGACCTGACGTGGGATACCGAGTTGGTGTCGATGTCGGCGGTACGTTCACCGACCTCATCTGCGTGACCCCAGGCGGCGAGATCGTCCTCGACAAGACGCCCACGACGCTCGACGACCAGTCGACGGGCGTCATGAACGGGCTCGCCGAGCTCGCCGCACGGTTCGGGATCGAGCTCGACGCGTTCTGTCGAGATCTCGACATCCTCGTACACGGCACGACCACCGCCGACAACACGATGATCGAGATGAACGGCGCGCCGACGGGACTCCTCGTCACCGAGGGCCACCGCGACGAGATCGAGCTGCGTCGCTGCCACAAAGAGGAGATCTGGGACCCGAACTATCCGGGCCCGACGCCCATCGCGCGTCGGCGTGCTCGCATTCCGATCCCCGAACGCGTCGACTTCGAGGGCACGCCGCTGCTCGCCCTCGACGAGGACGCGGTCCGGCGCGGCGTGCAACGGCTGAAGAAGCTCGGAGTGCGCTCGATCGCGGTGATGTACCTGTTCTCGTTCGTGAATCCCGCACACGAGCGCCGCACCCGCGAGATCATCCTCGAGGAGTATCCCGACGTCGAGCACGTCTCGCTGTCGCACGAGGTGATGGCGCGCGGCCCCGAGTTCGAACGGGTGTCGACGACGCTCGTGAACGCGTATGTCGCGCCCCGAATCGCGACGTACACGCAGAACCTGCAGGACAAGCTGCGCCGCGCCGGTTACCTCGGACCGCTCCTCATCATGCAGTCGACGGGCGGCGTGATGCCGCCCGACTATGTCGCGCGGCGCGCGGTCACGTTGCTCGCGAGCGGCCCCACCGGCGGGGTGATGGGCGCGACGGTTGCTGCCCGCGGCGCACGGATCGGCGACTTCGTCGCGGTCGACATGGGCGGCACCAGCTTCGACATCTGCCTGGTGCGCCACGGGCAGCCCGAGATCAAGACCGACTGGAACTGGCGTTATCGGTACTACATCGGCCTCCCGATGGTCGACGTGCAGAGCGTCGGCGCGGGCGGCGGGTCGATCGCGCGCGTCCGCCAGGGCGCGCTGCTCGTCGGCCCGGAGTCCGCGGGTTCCACGCCCGGTCCCGCCTGCTACGGCCGGGGCGGCAAGCGCCCGACGGTCACCGATGCCGACGCGGTCCTCGGCTATCTGCCCGTCGACGGGTTCGCGGGTGGCCGCATGCACCTCGACCTGCCGGCCGCACGCACCGCGATCAAGGAGCACGTCGCCGATCCACTCGGCATCGACGTGACCGAAGCGGCGTGGGGCATCAAGCGCATCGTCGACGCGAACATGGCTAACGCGACCCGCAAGGTGCTGGCCGGCCACGGCGCCGATCCGCGGGAGCTCTCGCTGATCGCCTTCGGCGGTAACGGCGCCGTGCACACCGTTGCGATCGCGCGTGAGCTGGGCGTGAGCCGCATGCTCGTGCCCAAGGTCGCGCCCGCGTTCAGCGCGCTGGGCGTGCTCGTGGCCGACTACGTCGTCGACCTGGTCCGCTCCTACGTCACTCCCCTGTCGCAGGTCGACCTCGGGCGCGTGCACGACCTGCTGACCGATCTGTTGCAGGAGGTCGACAAGGAGCTCGACCCCACCGGCGTCGCGGCCGGCGACGTCGAGCGCACCCTGTACGCCCAGATGTGTTACCCGGGTCAGAACTTCGACATGAGCGTCCCCATTCCCGAGGGTGTCGCGCTCGACGAGCCCGGCTTGCTCGATCTCGCCGAGCGGTTCCACGATCAGCACGAAGCTGAGCGCGGCTTCTGCTTCCGGTCACAGCAGCCGGTGCTGCGCGGCGTGCGTGTCGTCGCGCGCGGCAACACGCCGAAGCCCGATCACCTCGCCGAAACCGGCACCGTCGCCGATGCGAACGCGGCCCGGCGCGCGACGCGAAAGGCGTACTGGGGCGAGTCGTTCGCCGACACGCCGGTGTACGACGGCTCCCTTCTCGGCGCCGGCGCGACCATCGAGGGCCCCGCGCTGATCGAGGAGCCGTTCACCGTCGTCGTGCTCCCGCCCGGCGCGTCGGCGGAGCTGGACGGCCTCGGCAACTACGTCGTCACGGTGTGACGCCGACACTCGTCGTCAGCCACTTCCACTGGGACCGGGAGTGGTACCGGTCGTTCGAGGTGTTCCGCGGACGCCTGGTCGACGCCGTCGACGCGGTCCTCGACCTCGCCGCCTCCGACCCGGACTTCCGGTTCGTGCTCGACGGCCAGGCGATCGTGCTCGAGGACTACCTCGCGGTGCGGCCCGACCGACGCGCCGAGCTGGTCGCCGGCCTCGAGGCGGGCCGCCTGGCCGCGGGTCCGTGGTACGTCCAACCGGACTCGCTCCTCCCCTCGGGCGAGACCCACGTGCGCAACCTGCTCCTCGGCCGTGAGGTCGCGGGGTCGCTCGGTCCCGTCTCGTCGGTCGCGTACGTGCCCGACTCGTTCGGGCATCCCGCGCAGTTCCCGCAGCTGTTCGCGGGCTTCGGCCTCGACCCGTTCGTCTACTGGCGCGGCAACGGCAGCGAGCTCGACGAGCTCGGACCGCAGTATCTGTGGCGCGCGCCGGACGGATCAGCCGTGCGCGCGTGGCAACTCCCCGAGGGTTACTTCTCGGCCGCGGGCCTCGATGCCATCGGCGACGTCGGCGAGAGCGTCGAGCGCCTGCGGGCGGTGATCGACCGCATCGTCAAGGCCGGCGGCGATCCCGTGCTCCTGATGAACGGCTTCGACCACCTTCCCGCCGACGCGTCCACGACCCACGTCGCGGCTCTGCTCGGCGCGCGCCGGGTCCTGCTCGACGAAGCGGCGGGATTCCTCGCGTCTGCCGACACGCTCACGCCGTGGACGGGAGCGCTCGTCGGGGGGCGCACCACGAATCTCCTGCCCGGCGTGTGGTCGGCGCGCTTGCCGTTGAAGCTGCGTAACCGCGCGGTCGAAACCTTGCTCACGAGCTGGGTCGAACCCTGGGTCGCGTTCGGACGCGCGCTCGGCCTCGAGGACGAACGGCCGGCCCTCCGGGCCGCATGGAGCACGCTGCTGGCCAACCAAGCGCACGATTCGATCTGCGGGTGCTCGATCGATCCCGTGCACGAGCGCATGGTCGGTCGCTACGACGACGCCGAGGGACTCGGGCAGGCGACGCTGCAACGGGTGCTCGAACGGCTCGCGGGCCGGGGCCTCACGCGAAACACCCGGCGCACGGAGGCGCAGGACATCGTCGTCTTCAACGCCTCGGCCACCGCGCGCACCGACGTCGTGCGTGTACCGCTCGAGGGCTTCCCCCCGTGGTGGGCGAGCGCGACGCGTTTCGAGATGCACCCCTTGTCGATGCCCTCGTTCCGAGGCGTCGCCGTCGACGGCCGTCCCGCGCGCCTCGTCGCGAGCACGGATCCGACACGAGTTCGATTCCTGCCGGGCATCGGCGGCCTCGACGTCGAATTCGTCGCCGACGTTCCGGCATTCGGTTGCCGGCGGTACCGGCTCGAGCCCGGCGACGAGGCACGCGACGTCGTCGACGACGGCCGCGAGATCGAAGCGGGCGGCATCCAGGTTGCCGTGGGCGAACAGGGAACCCTCGACATCACGATCGACGACCGCACGTTCCTCGGCTTGTTCGGGATCGAGGACGCAATCGACCGGGGCGACTCCTACGACGCGGACCCCGATCCGGTTCGAGACCTGCGCATCCGGTTCGTCACGGTGGAGCGCACGCGCCACGCATCGGGCATCGAACGGTTGCGAGTGACGCGTGAGATCGACCTCGTCGGACCGCTCACGGTCGAGGCATGCGTCGCGCCCGGAGTGCCGTTCGTGCGCTGCACGGTGGTGCTCGAGAACCGCGAGACCGACCACCGCCTGCGGCTCCGCTTCCCTACCGGCGAACCAGTCGACTCGTTCGACGCGGCGACGACGTTCGACACGGCTCGGCGCTCCACGGCCCCGATCGACGACAGCGCCTGGATCCACCCCGCACCGCGCACGTTCCCGCATCAGGGGTGGGTCGCGGCGAACGGACTCGTCGTGGGCGCGCCCGGTCTCCCCGAGGCCGAGGTGACCGCCGACGGAGAGATGTTGGTGACGCTGGTGCGGAGCGTCGGCGCGATCGCCCGCATCGAGATGCGCACGCGTCCGCAGCCGGCCGGTCCCGAGATGATGGCGCCCGGTGCCCAGACGCAGGGCCGCGTCGCGGCCACGATCACGGTCGCGCGTACGCCCGCGGACGCCGGGGCGGCAGAGATCGGAATGATCGGCGTGCTCGGCGGCGACGAGTCCCGCCTGCAACCGAATACGTCCCTGCTCGAGCTCGACGCGCGTCGCTCCGTGCTGTCGGCATGCAAGCCCGCGCAGGACGGCGACCGCGTCGTCGTGCGCGTGCTCAATCCCACCGCCGAGCCGGACGACGTCCGATTGCGATTCGGCCTCGACGTCCGACGCGCGCGCCCGATTCGACTCGACGAACGACCGGACGACTTCTTCGTCGAGCACTTCGGCCGTGACGTGAGCTTCCGCGTCCCGCCGCACGCGCTGCGAAGTGTGCGCGTGACCTTCGGCTGAATTTCGGAGCGGACGCGAAACAAACGGTGGAAGTGCGGGTGCTCACGACGCCGGGCAGGCCTACGTGTTGCTCGACGCCGTCGCCGTGACGCGCTGACCCGCCGTCGTCCTCAGACCTTGCGGCGGTACATCCGGACCGCGAGCGGCGCCGCGACCGCGATGATTCCGACGCTCCAGAGGATCGCCGCGAAGACCTTGCCCGGCGCATAGAACGGTCCTCCGTAGGTGAGCGACCGGACGCCGTCGATGACGATCGACACGGGCTGGTGATTCGCGAACCACTCGAGCGGCGCGGGCATCGCGGCGGCGGCGACGAACGCGGTCGATGCGAAAACGAGCGGTGCGAGGATCGGGAAGGACGCGGCCTGTGCGGCCTCGGCGTTCGCGGCAGTGAGACCGACGAGCGCGAACACCCATGACAAGGCGTGCGAGAACAAGAGCATCAGCGCGATGCCGCCGATGACTCCCCAGACGCTCGTGTGAATGCGCCAGCCGACGATGAACCCGACGCCGACCATCAACAGCACGACGAACACGTTGCGAACGAGGTCCGCGAGCGTTCTTCCGGCCAGCACAGCCGAGCGCGCCATCGGCAGCGATTGGAACCGCTCGATGATGCCCTGCTGCAGGTCTTCGGCGAGCGCGACGCCGGTTTGGATCGATCCGAACACAACCGTCTGCGCGAAGACACCCGGCATCAGGTAGTCGACGTAGTGATCGACACCGGGGATTCGAATCGCACCCCCGAAGACGTAGCGGAACATCAACACGAAGATGATGGGTTGGATCGTCGAGAACACGAGCACCTGCGGTGTTCGCTTCATCGCGATGAGGTTCCGCCACGTGACGGTCAGCGCGTCGCGCACCGCCCATCCGAACGCGCTGCGTTGCGGGCGATCGATCGTGACCGGGAGCGTGACGGTGGGAGCAGTTACAGCGGTCATGCGGCACCTCGGGTTCGACGGCGGCCGGCCGCGGCCGGCTCGTCGTCGTCAGAGGCCGGTTCCTCGGCCTTGTGTCCGGTAAGTGTCAGGAAGACGTCGTCGAGCGTCGGTTCCCGAACGTTCAGCGTCGTCGGTTCGATCTGCGCTCGGTCGAGCGCGCGCACGACGTCGAGCACCACGCGCGCGCCGTCATCGACTTTGAGCTCCACCATCGTTCCCGCCGCGCCGACGTCGCAGAGACCGATTCCGGCGAGCTCGGCCTGGGCCCGCTGCGCGATCGCAGGGTCGGTGAAGCCGACCTCGACGATCGTCGCCCCGAGCTGCGCCTTCAATTCGGCCGACGTGCCTTCCGCGATCACATGGCCGTGGTCGATGACCACGATGTTGTCGGCGAGGTAATCGGCTTCTTCGAGGTACTGCGTCGTCAGGAGCAGGGTCGTGCCCTCGCGCACGAGGTCTTCGATGACGTGCCACAGGTCCTGCCGGCCGCTCGGATCGAGGCCGGTGGTGGGCTCGTCGAGGAACAAGACGGGCGGCCGGTGCACCAGCGCGGCCGCGAGGTCGAGACGGCGGCGCATCCCGCCCGAGTACGTGCGGACCGGACGGTCGGCCGCGTCGACGAGGGAGAACCGCTCGAGCAACTCCGACGCTCTGGTCAACGCGACGGGCTTCGCGAGGTGCGAGAGCTGCCCCACCATCCGGAGATTCTCGAAACCGGTGAGGTTCTCGTCGACGGCCGCGTATTGCCCCGCGAGCCCGATGCGCTCGCGGACGGCCTGTGGATCCTTTGTGACATTGATCCCGAGCACCTCGGCTCGCCCTGCATCGGGACGCAGGATCGTGGTGAGGACGCGCACGCACGTGGTCTTGCCCGCGCCGTTGGGACCGAGGAGTCCGAGGACTGTGCCGGTCGGTACCGCGAAGTCGACGCCCTCGAGCGCGACGACCGAACCGAACTGCTTGCGCATTCCTTCGACGATGATGGCTTCCGGCATGCCGTGAATGCTCCCACAGATCCTTGAATGAAGTCAAGTATTTATGAGGTCAACTTTCTACATACTTGAAACATTGGGTGAACAGCCCTACCATCCGTTCATGGCGTCCGAGCCGATCGCGATCGGTGATCCTGCGGCCGAGGCGTGGCGGCTCCTGACCGCGGTGATGATGGAGCGCAAGCAGGAGTTCCCCGCTCTTGCCGCGTCCTTCGGGCTGAACCCCGGCGCGATGCACGCCCTCTTGCAACTCGATCCCGACGTCCCCCAGTCGATGAGCTCTCTCGCCGGCGCGTGGAAGTGCGACGCGTCGAACGTGACCTGGCTGGTCGACCGGCTCGAGGAACACGGCCTCGCCGAGCGCCGCGCTCATCCTGGCGACCGGCGAATTCGCACCGTCGCGCTTACCCGCAAAGGCGCCAAGATACGCACCCAGATCGAGGCACGCATGTACGAGCCGCCCGAAAAGCTGCGGGCGCTGAGCGATCGCGACCTCGATGCGCTGACCCGCGTGCTGCACAAGATCGTTCCGAACGAACGCAGCTAGTGTCGCGTTTCCTCTCCGGCAACGAGTCCGCCGTGCTCTCGGCCGCGGCCGATCGCCTGATCCCCGCGTCGGGCGAACATCCCGGCGGTGCCGCGCTCGGCGTGGTCGAGTACGTCGACCGGCTGTTGGGCGCGTTCTCGTCCGACCCGCCGCTGATCTTTGCCGGGGGCCCGTTCAGCGGCCGTTTCGGCGGCGACGCGTCGTTCAACCGGTTCCTGCCGCTCTCGCCGCGTGAGGAGCTCGCCTGGCGGACCCGGATCGAAGGGTCGCGGGGACTGCCGCAGCGCGAGTTCAACGGGCCGGTTCGCGGCTGGCAGGAGATCTACCGCGAAGGAATCGCCGCGCTCGGGCCCGACTTCTGCGATGTCGACGGCGACGAACAGGACCGTCGCCTCGCCGCGCAGCGCGAACTGCGCAACGTCTTCTACGCGCACGCCTGCGAGGGCGCGTACGGCGCGCCGGAGTACGGCGGCAACCGCGACCTCGAAGGCTGGCGCGTGATCGGTTTTCCCGGCGACGTGCAGCCGCGCGGCTACACCGACGACGAGGTGACCGGTCGTGCCTGACGCCACCGACTGCGACGCAGTCGTCATCGGGACCGGCCCCGCCGGCGCCACCGCGGCCGACGTGCTCACCGCCGCGGGCTGGTCGGTGGTGATGCTCGAAAAGGGCCGCAACCACCTCCTCGCGCTCGAAGAGCCGTTCGCTCCGCTCGGCCACGTGTCGAACGACGAGATCAAGTTCTGGCGGCGACACTTCCTCGGTCCCGATCCCTTCCTCGAGCCGCGCACGTACCGGCGCGACGAACACGACGGCGACCGTCTCTTCTCGGGTGAGGTGAACAACCTCCCGTCCACCCTCGGCGGCGGAGGCTTCCACGCCGACGCGAAGCTGCCGCGCTTGCGGGCCGTCGACTTCAAGCCGCTTTCCGAGCTCGGCCCCATCGACGGGGCCGACATCGTCGACTGGCCGATCGACTACGACGAGCTCGAGCCCTACTACGCCGAAGCGGAGCGGCTCATCGGTGTGGCGGGCGACGCCGAGGCCAACCCGTTCGCGGAGTGGCGGAGCGGCCCGTACCCGATGCCACCCGGTCCCGACATGTTCGGTGCGGTGTTGACCGCCGACGCGGCCACCAGGCTCGGCTACCACCCCTACCGCGCGCCGACGGGCGTCAACTCCGTGCCGTACGACGGCCGGCCGGCGTGCAACAACTGCGGGTTCTGCGGCCACTACGGATGCCCGATCGACGCCAAGGGCGACCCCGTCGCGCCGCTGCGCAACGCGCTGCGTACCGGCCGCTGCGAGATCCGTGCCGAGTCGTACGTCGAGCGCATCCTGGTCGACGGATCGGGCAAGCGCGCTCGGGGTGTGCGCTACGTCGACGCGCACGACGAAGTGCACGAAGTCGGCGCGCGCGTCGTCGTCGTGGCGGGCGGTGCGTGGGAATCACCACGGCTGTTGTTGCGGTCCGAAGTCGCCAACTCGTCCGGCCTCGTCGGCCGCTACCTGATGTACCACTTCCAGACGTTCGTCGTCGGACAGTTCCCGTTCCCGCTGCACGGTCACCGCGGGCGCTCGGTCACACATCTGCACGACGACCACATGATCGTCGACGACGACGTCCGTACCTTCGCGCGCCGACACGGGTTGCCGTACTTCCGCGGCGGCCTGACCGAACACGGCGGCGGCGGCAGCCCCGTGATGGAAGGCATCTACACCGCGCCCGGCCGCGCCCATACGAAAGAGATGCTCGAGTCCTCGATGCGCGACCACCTGTGGGCATTCACGATCCAGGGCGAGGACCTGCCCCAGCGCACGAACCGCATCGACCTCGACCCGAAGATCCGTGACGTCTACGGCCAGCCCGCCGGGCGCGCAACCTACGACGTCCACCGCCACGAGGTCGTCGCATCGCGCTACTTCGGTCCGCAACTCGAGGCGATCATGCGCGAGGCGGGCGCGACGTTCGCGTTCACGGCGACGTCACCGCCGCTCGAGGGCGACCGCGCGGGCCGGCGCAGCGCATCGATGTCCCGTCACATCATGGGAACGTGCCGCATGGGCGACGACCCGCGTACGAGCGTGGTCGACCGCTGGCAGCGCTTTCACGACGTCGAGAACATGATCTGCACGGACTCGTCGGTCTTCCCGACGTCGACGGGCTACGGGCCGACGCTCACGATCGTCGCGCTCGCGATCCGTGCGTGCCGCGAGCTCGCAGGGCTCCCCCGGTTGCGCAGCAGCCGTCCGGCCGAGACCGGCCGCGCTCAGGTGTAGAGACGATCGATCGCGTCGTCGATCGCGGCACGGGTCGCGAGGAACAGGCGGAGCCGGCCGCCCAGCATGCTCGTCAGCTCGGAGATGGCCTTGTCGTCGCTCGGATCCGCGATCGCCACGTCGATCTGGCCCTGCGCGAACCGGATCGGCAGCGCGCCGAGACGCCGGGCGTCGGCTTGCGGCAGCCGCGCCAGCATCTCGGGATCGCACACGACGCGACCGGGCTCGATCACGTTCATCCGCATCTGCTCGGCGAGGAGCTCGACGAGGTCGCGATCGGTGATCATGCCGAGGTCGACGAGGATCTGCCCGATGGGCTTCCCCGACTGCGCCTGCAGCGACAACGCGTACTGGAGTTCGGACTCGACGAGAAAGCCACGGGTCAACAGGAGATTTCCGAGCAACCGGCCCGAGTGACGGCCGCCACCCACGGCCATGTCGGGCTTCGCCGATCCCGCCGCGAGCAGGCCCGCAGGGGACGGTCGGTCGGTTCCGCCCGAGGCGTGTGCGCCGGCCTTGCGGCTCGCGACGAGGACGGCGAGCCGTTCGGCGATGAGCCTCGCCTCTTCCTCACGCGAGGGTGGGGGCGTCATAGGCGCGGCCGGGCGCGGCGGCACGTCAACGGACCGCTCATGATCGATCTGGCCCCCCAGAACTCGATTCCGCCGCACGATGGCTTCCTTGTGTAGTCCCCGCGATTCATCGGCAGGCCGGCGCCCGAAACTGACTGCCGGTACCGGACAAGGCCCGCGAGAACCTCAATTCACCCCGCGGTCGTGCCCTTCCCAATAGGGCGCACGAAGCTCACGCTTCAACACCTTCATCGCCCCCGACAGTGGCAACGCCTCGGTCCGGATCTCGACCGCCTTGGGGACCTTGTAGCCCGCGATCGACCGGCGGGCGTGCTCCATGATCTCGACCTCGGTCACGGTCGCTCCGGCATGCGTCACGACGACGGCGTGCACCGCCTCGCCCCACTTCTCCGACGGAACCCCGATGACGGCGACCTGGGCGACCGCGGGGTGTGAGGCGATCGCGTTCTCCACTTCGATCGAGTAGACGTTCTCGCCGCCCGTGACGATCATGTCCTTCACGCGGTCGACGAGGAACAGATATCCCTCGTCGTCGAGATATCCGGCGTCACCCGAGTGGTACCAACCGCCGCGGAACGCATCGGCTGTCGCCTCCGGCTGCCTCCAGTACTCGGTCATGAAGTTGCCGCCGCGGGCGCACACCTCGCCGGTCTCGCCGGGGGGCAGCACCTCACCCATCGGGTCCTGGATCGTCAACGCGATACCGGGCAACGGGCGGCCGGCCGACCTCAGACGCGGGCCGCCGGCGCGATGTTCGTCGGGGCCGAGGGCGGTGAGAACCGCGCTCGACTCGGTCATGCCGTAGCCCTGGAAGATGTCGAGGTCGGGGAACAGCGCGAGCAACCTGTCGAGGAGAGCCGCAGGCATCGGCGACGCTCCGTACGTCAGCATGCGAAGGGTCGCGAGCCGCTCGGGCCGGAACTCCGGATGGTCCAACAGCATCCCGATCATCGTCGGAACCATCACGGTCTGCGTCACGCCATAGCGCTCGCACAGCTCGAGCGTGCGCGCGGGATCGAAGAGCGAGAGGAACACCGACGTGCCGCCGCGGCCGGGCACGCCGAGCATCCCGCCCATCGAGGCCGCGTGGAACATCGGCGTCTGATGCAAGAAGACGTCGTCGGCGCCGAACCGCCACACGTGCAGGACGTGATACAGGTTCAGCATCTCCGCGCGCTGGTTCAGCAGCACGCCCTTCGGCAAGCCCGTCGTTCCCCCCGTGTACATCAGCACGACGGGATCGTCCTCCTCCGGCTCGTCCGGGATCTTCGCCGCCGATGCCGCGAGCAGGTCGTCGTAGCGCACGTCGTGGGGCCCGTCACCGGCGCCGATCATCACGACGTGCTCGATGCCGGTCGCGCCGCGCACCTGCTCGATCACCGGCGCGAAGAACTGGTCGGCGAAACAGACCTTCGTGCCCGAGTCGCCGAGGATGTATTCGAGCTCCTTCGGCGCGAGCCGGAGATTGAGCGGGTTGATCACGCCGGCCCCGAGGAACGCGGCGTGGTAGCACTCGAGGAATTCGTGGCCGTTGAGCGCCATCACCGCGAAGCGGTCGTCGGCCGCAACCCCGAGGTCGCGCAGCGCCGACGAGACGCGACCCACGCGATCGAGGTGCTCTCCGAACGTCGCCTCGTACGCGCCGTCGAAGAACGCGCGGCGGTCGGCGTTGTGTTCGACCGCCGGAAGCAGGATGCGGTGATAGACGAGCTCTTTCATGACGGCCTCCCCCTCAGCCCTCGCTCACAGTTGCCGCTCACGTGGACAGGAGGTACGTGAACGTGCCACCTGGCGATCGATCGACGTTCAGACCCCGAAGTTGGCGGCGTGGACGATGGCGACACCGGTGGTCTCGCCGTCGAGCGTCACGTCGGAGGCCTCCTTGCGACCCGACATGTAAAGCGTGAGCTCGCCCGGCGGTCCCGTCATCACGACCGGGATGCCGTCCGTCGAGACGACTCGCTCGCGACCATCGGGCGTTCGCAACGTCAGCGCCGCACCCTTCACCGCCTTCTTGGACATGCGCGCCCCGAACCCCAACATCTTCCAGAGGATCGCGTCCATCTCCTCGTCGAGGACGCGAGGGCCCTCGCCGTTGGCGCGCCGGACGTCTTCGTCGTGCACGTAGTTCTCGTTCACGTTCGCGGTGGCGAGCGGTCCGGTCCGGTGCATCCACGGCGGGCCGGTCCGCAGCATGCCGACGAGGGTGTCGTAGCCCTTCTTCTTGTACTGATCCATCACCTTCTGCAGGTGGCCGGCGAGCGGCGGGAACACGAGACCGATCGCGGCATCGGACCGCGCCTCTCGCGCGACCATGTGCGCGGCAAGGTCGATCGTGAGCCACCCTTCGCACAGCGTCGGAGCCTCGGGCCCGTACTTGTCGAGCGCGTCACAGAGAGCGGCACGCTCCTTCAGCAGCACATCGGTCGCAGACATCTTTACTCCTCGTAGTAACGGAGCTCGACCGTGTTGCCGTCGGGGTCCTTGACGTACACGCTGGACGCGAAGCCTTGCGCGCCGAAAAGTCCGTCGGCGCGAGTCGAGCCCGGGTAGCGCGCCGCGATCGCGTCGAGATCGTCCGGCTCGATCACGAGGCAGATGTGGTTCATGTTCTCGCCCGTTCGCTCGGCCGGGAAGAAGTCGATGATCGTCTCCGCGGTCACCCGGGCGGACGGGAACAGCGCTTCGCCCCGGCGCCACTCGTCCGCTCGCTCAGGCTCGAGGCCGAGCTCGTCGCAGTAGAACGCGAGCATGGCGTCGATGTTCGTCGTGTTGACGACGACATGATCGAAGCCGGCGACCTTCACGGCCGTCAGGCTATGCCGCTCGCGGACGCGCCCGCAGGGCTGATCCCGTTACGACCGCGGCAGGCCGAGCATCCGGTCGCCGATGATCGTGCGCTGCACCTCGCTCGTACCGCCGGCGATCGACGCCGCCTTCGACCACAGCCACTGCCGCTGCCAGAACCCGCCTCCCGGATTGTCCGCCGCCGACCACCACAGCGGCGCGGCGGTCCCGACGATGTCGAGCGCCCGCGCCGAGAGGGCTTGGGTCATGTCGGTCCACGCGAGCTTCGTGACGCTCGACTCCGCACCGGGTTCGATGCCCCTGGCCAGCCGCGACAACGTGCGCCAGTTGTGGAGGCGCAGCACGCGTAGCTCGACGAACGACTGCGCGAGCCCGTCGGCGACCTCCACGTCGTCGAGGAGGTCCCGCGCCGCGGCGAGTTGCCACAGCTCGTCGAGGTAGACCTCGTGCACGACCTGCTCCTTGAACGGGAAGGCGGTACCGCGCTCGTGCGCGAGCGTCGTGTTCGCGACCGCCCAGCCGTTGTGCAACGCGCCCACGAGCTGAGCGTCGGGCACGAACACCTCTTCCAGGAACACCTCGTTGAACTCCGCGTCACCGGTGATCTGCACCAGCGGCCGGATCTCGACACCCGGCGCGGTCATGTCGACGACGAGATAGGAGATCCCCTTGTGCTTCGGCACGTCGGGATCGGTTCGCGCAAGGCAGATCCCCCACCGCGCGAACTGCGCGTACGACGTCCAGACCTTCTGCCCCGACAACAGCCAGCCGTCGTCGACGCGAACCGCGCGCGTCGTCAGCGACGCCAGGTCGGAGCCCGCGTCGGGTTCGGAGAACAACTGGCACCAGATCTCGCCCGCGTCGAGGATCGACGGCAGCCACCGCGCCTTCTGCTCGTCGGTGCCGTGCGCGAGAAGTGTCGGGCCGGCGAGGTTGATGCCGACGCGGTTGATCGGTTGCAGCGCACGGGACCGCGCGTACTCCATGTTGAAGATCGCGACTTCGACCGGAGACGCTCCCCGTCCGCCGTACGCCTCGGGCCAATGGATGCCGACCCAGCGCCCTCCGGCGAGCCGGGCCTGCCAGCGCCGGCCGAACTCGACTTCGTCCGCGATCGCCTCGAAGCGCTCCGGCACTTCGACGTTCGCGGCCAGCCACTCGCGCACCTCCAGCGCGAACGCCTGTTCCTGCGGTGTGAACGACAGATCCATACGGCGACCGCGCTAAAGGTCCCAGAACCGCTCGCGCCCGTACGCGACGAACGACTCGCGCAGCGCGCGTTCGTCGTCGGCCGTAAACGGCCGGTATTCGGTCGCACCGCGCTCGCGCACGAACACCTCGTCGTCGCCGACCGCGTCGAGGCGGAACTTCTCGTGGACGAGCATTCGCTTCACGATCTTGTTGGTCCCGGTCGTCGGAGGATCGTGGAGCAGCCGCAGATACCGCGGCCGCCATTTCGGCCCGATCGCCTCCTGCGCGTCGAGCCAGGCGCCAAACGTCGACGGGTCGAAGGCGCGGTCGTCGGCCACGACGAGAGCCGCCATCACCTGATCGCCCGCTTGATCGTCGGGCACGCCGTAGACCGCGGCGACGACCACACCCGGCGCGTGGCGCAATGCTTCCTCGATCGGGCCGGCCGGGAAGTTCTCGCCGTCGACGCGGATCCAGTCGGCATTGCGACCGGCGAAGTAGAGGTAGTCGTCCTTCGACTTGTACCCGAGGTCACCCGACCAATACCAGCCGTTGCGCGTCGTCTTCGCCGTCGCCTCGGGATTGTTGTAGTAGCCCTCGAACGGCCCGACGCCCTGCTTGTTGACGATCTCGCCGACGCATTCCTCGGCGTTCAGCACTCGTCCCCGGTCGTCGAGTATCGCCCGCGGCTTCTCGGTACCGTCGTCGTCGACGACCTGCACGTGCTCGGGCGCGCGGCCGAGCGCACCCGGAGGCATGTCGGGTTCGCGGTTCACGGCGACACCACCCTCGGTCGCCCCGTACGCGTCGATGACCTCGAGACCGAACCGGCGCGCGAACCTCGCGACGACTTCGGGAGAGCCTTCGTTGCCGAACGCGACGCGCAGCGTGTTGTCGGCGTCGTCGGCGCGTTCCGGCTGCGCGAGCAGATACGCGAGGGGCTTGCCCGTGTAGTTGAAGTACGTGGCGCGGTAGCGGCGGATGTCGGGCAGCCAGCCGGACGCGGAGAAACGACGCCCGAGACTCACGGTGCAAGGAGTGACGATCGACGGTGCCCACCCGACCTGCACCGCGCTCGAGTGGAACAGCGGCATGCAGACGTAGCCGATGTCGTCGGGATGCAGGTCCATGATCATCGACATGCGGTTGCCGGTCACCATGAGTCGACGCTGCGAGCAGATCACGCCCTTCGGCGCGTCGGACGTGCCCGAGGTGAAGATGAGCGCCCAGATCGAGTCGACGTCGGGTTCGATGCCGAGGTCGGTCGCACCGTCGTGCGCGGCGAGGGCGTCCGCAAGTGACTCGCCGACCCACACGTCGGGATCGTCCGCGTCGGCGAAGCGGGTCGACGTGAGCACGGGCGGCAGACGGTCGGCGATCGGCTCCAGCAGACCGATGTGCCGCGGCTCGGTCACGACGAGCCCGCAGTGGGCGTGCTCGACGTCGCGGAGGAGGTGCTCGTCCCGGCGCGTGTGGTTGAGACCGACGACGGCCGCGCCGATCAGTGCCGCGCCACCGAAGGCGAACAGGTAATCGGGCGTGTTGTCGAGCAACACGGCGACGTGGCGCGGCCCCGACTCCGGCAGCCGTTCGGCGAAGAGCGCGGCGAAGCGCACCGATTCGGCGTAGTACTCGCCGTGCGTCCAGGCGCGATCGCCGAACTTGATCGCGAGCCGGTCGCCGTGCTCGGCCGCGTTGCGGCGGAGGAGCGCCGCCGCGTTCGGGGCCACGAGCGGCGCCTGACCGGGCGGCGGCGCGGAGCGGGAACGGGAAGAGGAACCTGACATCGGCGTCAGAGACTACGCGTACACTCCGCGATCGTGAGCGTCGACCTGACGGGTGCTGCCGACCTGCACTGCCACTTCGGCCCCGATCCCCATCGCGAACGTTCGGTCGACGCGTTCGAAGCCGCCGCGGAGGCGGCCGCGGCCGGCCACCGCGCCGTGGTACTGAAGTCGCACGACGCCCCCACCGCCTCCCTCGCCTGGGCCGTGCAGCGGGCGACCGGCTCGGGCCTCTCGGTCTTCGGCGGCATCTGCTGCGACCGTGAGGTCGGGGGCGTGAATCCGGCCGCGGTGGAGGTCGCGCTCGGGCTGGGCGCGCGCATCGTATGGCTGCCGACGCTGAGCAGCCGCCAGGACTTCGACAACGGGGTCGCCGCGCAGCTCGGCATCCCCGGACCGGGCATCGTCGTGACCGACGCCGACGACCGGCTGCTCCCCGAGACCCGCGAGGTGATCGCGCTCGTGCGCGACCACGATGCCGTCCTCGCCACCGGCCACGTGAGCGCGGTCGAGCACTACGCCGTCGTGAAGGACTTCGCCCGGCGCGCCAAGGTGCTCGTGACGCACGCGACCGAGGACCTCGCCGGCCCGAAGCTCGATTCCGAGCAGTGCCGCGAGCTCGCCGGGCTCGGCGCATGGATCGAGCTCTGTGCGATGACGTGCATCGGCGGCCTCGCGACGCGCACCGTCGCCCAGATGGTCGAAACGGTGCGCATGGTCGGGACCCAACGGGTCACGCTCGGCACCGACTTCGGTCAGAAGATCAATCCGCACCCCGCCGCGGGCTTGCAGACCTACGCTGACGCCCTGTACGCAGAGGGCCTGACCGAGGCCGAGATCCGGCGCATGGCGTGCGAGAACCCGTGCGAGCTGTTGGGAGTCGAGTAGTGCCGCACATCGCTGTCCCCGAAGGCAAGGCCGACGCCGAGGTCCGGGTCTGGGCGCTGCGACCGGAGATGGGCATTGGCGCGGGCGCGCTCAGCCATGCGATCTACGAGCAGAGCATCGTTCCCGTTCGCGAGCGCGAGCTCGCCCGGATGCGCATCGCACAGATCAACGGGTGTGTCATCTGCCAGCAGTGGCGTTCGACGCCGGGCGCCGAAGCCGCGTTGACCGAAGACGACTACGCGCATGTGCTCGAGTGGCGGACGCACGACGGGTATTCCGAACGCGAGCGGCTCGCCGTCGACTACGCCGAGCGGTTCGCGCTCGACCACCACTCGATCGACGACGCGTATTACGACCGCATGCGGGCCGCGTCGTTCTCGGACGCCGAGATCCTCGATCTGACGGTCTGCATCGGCGGTTGGCTGGCGCTCGGCCGAACGTTGCACGTGCTCGGCCTCGACGACAGCTGCAAGATCGCGCGCTGAACGATGGGTGACCTCGCGGCCGACACCGCGGTGACCGGCAGCGTCGGTCGATACAACGCCCGCCTGTCGCGCGACTGGGAGATCTGGGGTCCGAACGGTGGCTACGTCGCCGCCGTCGCATTGCGCGCCGCGGGCGAACACACGCAGTTCGGCCGACCGGTCAGCATCGCGGGGCAGTTCCTCGGAGTGGCGAGCTTCGACGAGGTCGTCATCGAGGTGAAGACATTGCGGGTCACCAAGCGCGCGGAGGCGATGCGCGTCTCCATGACCCAGAACCGCAGTCCCATCTTCGAGGCACTCGTGTGGACATGCGGACCGATCGAGGGTCTCGAGCACGAACTGGCGATGCTGCCGGCGACCTTCGATCCGGAATCAGTGCCGCCGACGTCCGAGCGCCTCGCCGCCGCCGGCATCCAGCCCATGTACCGCTTCTGGGCGAACCTCGACGAACGTTCGGAGACGTGGCGCGAGGCCGGCGAGTGGGAGAATCGCGAGCCGACGTTTCCGTCGTTCGAACGGTGGTATCGCTACCTGCCGACGTCGACGTTCGACGACTTGTGGGTCGACGCTTGCCGGTCGCTCATCCTCGTCGACACGCTGGGCTGGCCCGCCGTGTGCCAGCTTCACGTCGACGGCAAGTACGTCGCGCCGAGCATCGACATCACGTGCACGTTCCACCGTGCCCGCATCACCGAGCCGTGGCTGTTCGCACAGGCGACGTCCGTCAGCGCGAACGCGGGTGTGATCGGCTGCGAGGGCAAGGTGTGGTCGCGCGACGGTGCGCTGCTCGCAATGGGTACGAGTCAGCTCCTCTGCCGGCCTGCTCCTACTCCGTAGCATCGGCACCGTGGAGGACCGCATCACACCCGGGCTCTACCTCGAGATGACCGAGATGCCGGTCGATGACTACGCGCGGGACCGCGTGCCCGAGGTGCTCGCGCTCGGCGGCGCGCGGCGAGCCACGTGGTGGCGCAATGTGCACCGAGATCGGACCGATCTGCCGCGTATCCTTCCGGAGTTCGACCACCTCGGCGTGTACGAGGTCGACGAGACGTTCACCGCTCCGCCGCCTCCGGCCGGGATCACGGCTCATCAGTTCCGCCACTACGAGCGTCCCGGCCAGGGCATCGTCACGGGCCGTCCGACGGTCGGTCTCTCACTCGTCCTCATCTCACCCGAGGATCCGGCGCGCGCGCAGGAGCTCCGAGACTGGGCCGATTTCGTGCACATCCGTCACATCGCCGAAGCGGCCGTGCCCGGCTACTGCATGATCACGCCGTACGAGAACGTGAACGGCGGCGATCCGCGGTACATGCACTTCTACGAGATGGACACCGACGATCCTGAGCGCGCGTTCAAGTCGATGACACCGCTCGTCATGGAGCGCATCGGCGACACGACCACGGACGTGTTCAAGCGCTGGGCGTGGGGACCGGGGTTGCGCATCATGTACGTCAACTCGTTCCTGCGCGTCGGCGCGAGCGACGAATGACCGACGATTTCTTTGCGGTCGTCGCGCGCCAGCGCGCCTACCGCGCGTTCGCTCCCGACGACCTCGACGACTCGCTGATCGAGCGACTGCTCACGGCCGCGACGTACGCCCCGAGTGCCGAGAACCGCCAACCGTGGGAGTTCGTCGTCGTGCGGGACGCTTCCATTCGGGCGCGCATCGGCGAGCTGTCGCGACACGCATGGGAGACCCACGGCCGCTCGTTCTCGGAATCCCGGCTCTCCCCCGGCATGCTCTCCGACGTCGACCGCGGTGCGACCGGCGGGGTCGCCGACGCGCCGGTGAACATCGTCGTGTGCGCCGACGTGCACCGCGGGCTCGAAGCCACGATCTCGTCGTCGATCTTCCCTGCGGTGCAGAACCTGTTGCTCGCCGCGACCGCACTCGGTCTCGGCAGCGCGCTGACGACCATCACCGCCGGCTACCGCACCGAGATGCGGGAGATTCTCGGCCTGCCCGAGCACGTCCGGCCGGTCGCCCTCGTCCCGCTCGGCCGTCCCGAGCGGGCGCTCGGTCCGCCCCGGCGCGCGCCGTTCGCCGAGCACACGCACCGGGACCGCTTCGGCCGATCCTGGTAGCCGATATATCTGCACCCGTTCGACGAAGCGGCAATACGCTCGATCCGCGTGGTCGTGCAACGCGGGCTGCTTCGGGGTCTCGACCGCCTGAACGCGACGACGACCGTCCTGCAGCGCGCCCGGATGGCGGATCCGCTGGCCGGCATGTGGGACGCCGCGGACGTGCAGTGGTGGTGGCGACGGCCCCTGCCGAGCGACGAACTGGCGATGCCCGTCTGGTTCGACGAGGAAGGACCGGTTGCGGCGGCCGGCCTGACCGCCTGGGACACGGCCTGGCAGGTGGACGTCTTCGCCGTGCCGTCGGCCGTGAAGGAGGAAGACGCATGGGGCGCAACGCTCGAAGCCGTCGCCGGCGAAGCAGACGCAGAACTCGAGGTGCTCGCGCACGACGACGACGCGGCGACGATCGAGGTCGTGACCCGGCTCGGATTCTCGATGACCGACGAACTGTCGGGCACATCGTGGATGGATGCCTCAGATCGACCGCCCGTCGGCCGGGTCGAGGGGTTCACGATCGTCGATCGCCGGACGCGCGCCGATCGCCCGCATCCGATGGTCGCCCGCAACGGTGAAGCGGTCGAGCCGCGGCTGCGCCAGTGCTCGCTCTACGACCCGGGGCTCGACCTCGCGGTCGAGGACGCGAATGGGGACGTCGCGGGCTACGCGTTGTTCTGGTTCGATCACACCACCCGGGTCGGGCTGCTCGAGCCGATGCGCGTCGAGGACCGCTTCCAGCGGCGCGGCCTCGGTCGTCTGTTGCTGGCGGACGGTCTGGACCGCCTCGCGCGCAAGGGCGCGCAACGCCTGAAGGTCGGCTTCGAAAGCGACGCCGCCCGGAACCTTTATCTCGGCGCCGGCTTCGTCCAGACGTCGGTCGATCGGCGCCTGGTCCGCCCGCCGGCCGGCCGGTGACCGACGTTCGGCTCAGGGCGTACCGCTCGCGGTCTCGCGCAGCTGGCGGCGAAGCTCGTTGATCGCGGTCTGGGTCGCGGTGTAGTCGATGCCGAGCCAAGCGCACGCGGAGGGCACCTGCGTGAACACGACGACGGCGAGACCGGCCGTGGCGACCGCGTGCTCGTACCGGCGTGCTTCATCGAAGTGTTCGCTCGCGACCACGGCCAGCCGGATCCCGCGGGCTCGACCCAAGGCCTTGTGCGCCTTTGCCAACTCCTCGAGATCCGGCATCGTCCTGACCGTCGTCAGGTCGGTGAGATGGCGCCCGCCGGAAGGAGGCCAGTCGGGCTCGGCGAACAATCGTTCCGTGGCGGCAGCGATCTCCTCGGCACCGATGTCGCCGTGCCAGACACCGATCGTCACTCCGAGCGACTGATCGATGCGGTAGCCGATCGGCATGCACCACCGTAACCGCGACCGCGGCGCGACCGGCGATATGCCGCTCGCGCGTCAGTGCTCGCCCGCGGGCGACCATCCGGGATCCCGGCCCGACAGCGCGACGAGGCGTTCCTGTACCGGTGCGTCCTCCGGCCACTCGACGGCGACGTCGAAGCCACGTCCCGGCCCGCGCGTCGCCGGGTCGTAGTACTGCTGCATCATCGCGAGCTGCGGGGCGGCGAGGTCTTCGGGCATGGGGACGGGCCGGTCGAGCGCTCGCGCGAGGTCCCACGCGTGCAGCAGCGAGTCACCGGTGACGATCCGCGTGGCGAGCGCCGCAGGCATGTCGCGAATGGTCGTTGCCAGCGTGCGGTCGAGCGCTCCCGGCTCCCGCCACGCGTGCAACATCTCGGTCGCCGCGGTGTCGATCGCTCGGCGCGGATCGTCGCCGACGTCCACGGACGCCGACACGAGATCGACGCGCTCACCGTGCAACGCGCTCGCCACGGCGTCGTAGAACCCGGCGACATGGCCGACGAGCGCACGCACGTCCCAGCCCGCACACGGCGTGGGACGGCCGAGGTCCGCGGCGGACACGTCGCTCGCTTCGGTGCAGAACAACCCGACCGCGCGTTCGACCGATTCGATGTCACTCGTGCCGGCGACCATACCCATCGCACAACTCGAGCCGGCAGTGTGCTCGGCCCCGTTTCCGTTCGCCGGACGGCCGAGATCGGGAGACCGGTCAGCGCGTTCCGGCTCTGATCAGCACGATCGCGACGTATCCGCGCGTCGGGCGAGAACTTCATCTACGTCGCCGAGGAGTTCATGGCTCCCTGACGCGGCGCGCGTCGGCGCGCACGGAACGGCGTGAGACGCGTGATCGACGTCAGCGCGCCAACGCAACCAGCACACCACCGGACGCCGCCGACGCGCGGATCGCGTCGAGGACGCGCATGCCGGCGAGTCCGTCGGCGAACGTGGGCGCCCCCACCACACCGTTGTAGGGGCGCTTCTCCACGCCCGCACGGAGAACCTCGGCCAGCCGAATGTACGGACCGACCTCGAGGTGCGTGTAGCGCTCGCGGGGATCGTCCGACGCCACGGGAGGTTCGGGAAGACGGAGTTCGTCGGGCACCGGGAGAGGCCGCCGGCCGGTGCGGTCGGAGATGAACACGCCCTCATTCGTCATCTCGAGCGTTCCGTCCGTTCCGGCCACGACGGCAAGGCCCGAGACGTTCGGGATCCACGAGGCCGCGGTCTGCTGCAGCACGCCTTCGACGCCGGTGCCCGTCGTCAAGCGAACGACGAACGAGTCTTCCGCGGCCGCGTGTCGAGCGCTCACCCCCGGCAACGCCGCGCTCACGGCCGTGATCTCACCGACCCATGTGCGCACCTGGTCGACGAGATGTGATCCCGACGCGCCGAGCCACCCTCCCCCGCGCGCCGGGTCGAACCACCACTCGGGAACCGGTGCCTCGGGATCGGCGACCAGAGGGACGTACGAGACCAAGGAGAACGTTCGCGGCTCGCCGATCGCGCCCGCGGCGATCGCGCGCGCTACCAGCGCCCGGTCGGGAGCCCAACGGAACTCGTGGCCGACGAGGTTCGTGACGCCGGCGCGCCCGGCCGCCGCGAGCATCCGCTCGGCTTCCGCCGCGTCGAGCGCGAACGGCTTCTCGCAAAGCACGTGCCTTTCGGCCTTGCACGCTTCGATGACAAGTGGCGCGTGCGCGTCAGGAGGCGTCGCGATCGTGACCGCGTCGACGCCCGGGAGCGCGAGCGCTTCACCAAGCGACGAGCACGAGTGCTCGATTCCGAGTCGTTCGGCGCGTCGTCCGGTTCGCGCCGCATCCCGACCGACCAGCGCGTGCACCGTGAACCCCGCGCTGCGAAGCGCAGGCACGTGGACGCGGCAACCGAATCCGGTGCCGACCACGACCGCGCCCGGCATTCAATAGCCTTCGACGGGATCGACGACGTGCTCCAGCGGTTCGCCACGCAGGTACCGTCCAACGTTCTCGATCAGGATGTCGACCGCCGCGGCTTGCAACTGCGGTGTGTACCACGACACATGCGCGGTCACGCGTACCTTCGGATGCTGGTAGAGCCAGTGCCCGGCCGGCAGCGGCTCGGGATCGACCGTATCGAGCGTGGCCTGGGCAACGGTGCCGTCGTCGAGCGCCCGGCGCAGAGCGTCCTGGTCGACGAGCGCGCCCCGCGCGACGTTGACGAGATGTACTCCCGGCGTCATCTTCTCGAACGCCGCGGCATCGAGGAGGTGACGGGTCTTGGCGGTCGACGGCGCGGCGAGCACCACGTGCGCGGCGCCGGGCAGGAGGTCGTCGAGCGAGGTGACCATCTCGACGCCGGGAACCGGGCTCGGCGCGGCGGTACGCCGCATGGCGCGCACGTGCATGCCGAAGGCCTGCGCCCGTGTCGCCACCGCGGTGCCGATGCCGCCCAGCCCGACGAGGGCGAGCGTCGATCCCTCGACCCGGTCGAGGGCCGGATTGGGGAAGTTCCAGTACTTCGGGGGTTCGTGCAGGAACGTCTCGGGGAAACGCTTCGCCCACGCCAGCACCCCAGCGAGCACCCACTCCGAGATCGGCACCGCGCCCGCGCCGCGCGCGCACGTGACGATGCGCCCGTTCGCGAAGACTTCCGGAGCGACGTTGTCGACACCGGTCCCGGAGAGCTGCACCCACGTCACGTTCGCCGCGTCGAGCCAGCGGAGGATTGCGTCCCAGCCCATGTATCCGCCGAAGAACGCGTCGGCCTGAAGACCAGCGGGCGGGTCGCGGTCCTCGAATTCGACGAGCTCGACTTCGGGATACGCGTCACGTATCCGCGCCGCTTCCGCAGTGGCGATGCCGAGCTGGGCGATGAGGCGCACGACGAGGGACGCTAGCCCCGCCTTCACTCGCCCGCCTCACGGCGCGCGACGTACGGTGCGCCGATGCAGTCCGTCGTCGTAGGCAAGGGCATCCCGTTCGCCGAGGGCCCTGTGTGGTGCCCCGACGGCACCGTCGTCGCAACGAGTGTCGCCGCGGGCGCGTTGTTTCGCGTAACCCCGTCGACCGGTGCGACAGAGCAGTTCGCGATTACCGGCGGCGGCGCGAACGGCGGCGCGCTCGCGGCCGACGGTTCGATCCTCGTCACCCAGAACGGCGGTATCGACTTCGCTCATCTACCGGGCGTGCTCGGCGACTTTCCGCCGTTCGTTCCCGCGACCCCCGGACTGCAGCTCGCGGCGCCCGACGGCACGGTGCGCTATCTCGCCGACGACGGCTTCCTCGGGCCGAACGACCTCGCGGTCGCGCGCGACGGCACCGTCTACTTCACCGACCCCGGTCACTACCCGCCGAGTGGCGACTGCCCGGGCCGGGTGATGGCGTATGCGCGCGACGGCAGCGTGCGCACCGTTGCCGACGGATTCTCGTACTGCAACGGCATCGTGCTCGAACGCGACGAGACGATCGTGGTCGTCGAGGGACGCGGGCTTCAGCGTGTCGGCCGCGACGGCACGCGCGAATGGGTGATCGAGACGCTCGGTACCGGCGCCGGCGACGGGTTCTGTCTCGATGCCGACGGACGCTTCTACGTCGCGTCGACGATCGAGCACGGAATCCGCGTCGTCGATCCCGACGGCACGGTGGTCGACTTCCTCGCCATCGAGGGCAAAGGGCTGACGACCAACTGCTGCTTCGGTGGCGACGATCTCCGCACGCTCTTCGTTACCGACGCGATTCCCGGGGACCTCGTCGCGTTCGAGGGAATGCCGACGCCGGGGCTACCGCTCCCCGCGTGGCCCGGTCCCGTTTAGGCGCGCGGCGAGGTCGCGCGCCCACTGCTCCGGATCGTCGAGCCCCCAACCCTGGTCCGGCAAGTCGAAGTGCTCGACACTGACCTTGCCGCGGTAGTCGAGCGCGTCGAGCGTCCGGAACACGGCGTCGAAGTCGACAACTCCGGTCGGGTCATCGACGTGCAGTTGCGTGTGGCCCGGCTTGCCCTGGCGCAGTTGCACGTGATCGGCGAGCGCGAGCAGCTCGCACGGGTCGCCGCCCCAATCGGCGACGTGACCGGTGTCGACGAGCAGGCGCACGTCACCGACCTCGGCGCGGAACGCCTCGATCGACTCGCGCGAGTTCACGATCGCACCGGCCCACGGCTCGAGCAAGGCTTCGGGCGCTGCCCGCCACCACCGAACCGCGCGCTCCCACGCGCCGTCGAGCTTGGCACTCGGCGCGGGCGTGGAGCACCAGGTGGCGACCGGCTTGGGAAATGCCGTCGGGCAACCGATCGGCAGCGCGAGCACGCTCGGATCGACGCCGACCAGCGGGTCGATGTGGGCGAAGCCGTCCGCGCGGGCGGCACGAGATCGCTCGCCGATATCCGACCGGCGGGCGTAGACGACGTCCACAACTCCGAGCGGCCGACCGGACGCCACCACTAGCGGTCGACTCCGAGCTCCGCTCCCGTCCGGCCCCTTCGCGGGTGTCTCACTTCTCCATCGACTTGGGCATCACCATGCCGACCGTCTGCAGGTGTTGCCCCAGCGTCGCGTCGAACTTCTCCGCGACCTCCGACGGCGACCAGCCGCCGTCCTTCCACATCCACGCGATCTGCTTCGGCTGCTGGAACAGCGTGTACGCATACTCCGTGCGCCCGAGAAGCTGACCGTTCACGTGCGCGGCCTCTTCCGACGCGAGATACGCGACAAGCGGTGCGTTCAGCGCCGGATTCTCCTCGGGCGGCGGCTCCTTGCCCGATCGCTCGTACAGCGCCGCCGTCATTCGCGTCGCACCGGCGGGCGCGACCGCGTTCACCGTGATCCCGTAGCGCCCGAGCTCCATCGACCACACGAACGTCATCCCCATGACGGCCGCCTTGGCCGCGCCGTAGTTCGTCTGACCGAAGTTGCCGCGCAGTCCGGCCGACGAGGTGATGTTGACGATGCGGCCGTAACCCTTCTCTTTCATCACCTCGGCCGCGTGACGCGTGCAGTTGAATGTGCCCTTCATGTGGACTGCGACGACGGAATCGAAGTCGGGCTCGTCCATCTTGAGCAACGTCTTGTCGCGGACGATGCCGGCGTTGTTCACGAGGATGTCGACGGTGCCGAACGCGTCGACCGCGGTCTTCACGATGTCGGCCGCGCCGTCGAAGTCCGTGACCGAGTCGTAGTTCGGGACGGCCTTCGAGCCGAGCGCCTCGATCTCCTTGCAGACCTGCGCGGCCGGGTCTTCTTCGGTGCCACGACCGTCGAGCGACGCGCCGACGTCGTTGACCACGACCGACGCACCTTCGCGCGCGAAGCACAGGGCGAACTCGCGGCCGATGCCGCGCCCCGAACCCGTGACGATCGCGACGCGACCGTCGAGCAACCCCATCTACGCGACCGCCGCGGTCGCCGCGCCGGTGACGGCGGTGACGCCGTCCTGGTTCACGACCGTGAATTCGAGGTCGACGAGCTGCTCGCCGGCTTCGTCGCGCTTGCCCGTGACGACGGCGGTGCACGTCAACACGTCGCCGGGCCACACCTGCTTCGCGAACCGCACCTGCAGGCGCCGGAGTGCCTCGGGTCCGAACCAGTCCTTCAGCACCCGGGCCGCGAGCCCCATCGAGAGCATGCCGTGCCCGAACACCGACGGGTTGCCGACCTGCGTGGCGATCGTGTCGTCGTGGTGCATCGGGTTGAAGTCGCCGCTCGCGCCCGCGTACTTCACGAACATCGTGCGCGTGAGCGCGGGGAACTCCTGCGCTCGCTGCTCGCCTACCGAAACTGCGTCGTACGTGATCGCGCTCACCGGTCCCTCCGAAGCTGACGTCGGCGTCGGAGCGTAGCGGCGGAGCCCTGCTCCAGTCAGGGCGAGAGGGCAGAAACATGACACGAACGTCGGGTCCGGCCTACCCTTCCCGGGTGCCCCGGGCCGGTGGCAGCCAACCCGCGGCGCGCCGGCGGGCCGAGACCGAACCCCGGGAACTCCGCGCCCGGGGCCGCGACACGCGACGCCGACTCCTCGACGCCGGCGAGTCGGTGCTCGACGCGAAGGGCTACCACGCAACCCGCGTCGACGACGTCGTCAAGCTGGCCCGGACCTCGCACGGGACCTTCTACCTCTACTTCGCGAACAAAGAGGACCTCTTTCGCGCGCTCACCGTGGAGGTCGCGCACGAGATGCAGCAACTCGCCGAGACGCTCGAGCCCCTGCACGCGGGCGCGACGGGCCGAGCCCGGCTGCAGCGGTGGATCCGCCGGTTCGTCGACCTGTACCGCGAGCACAGCGCGGTGATTCGGGCGTGGACCGAGGCCGAGATCGGCGGCAGCGAGTTCGGCCGGCTCGGGACCGACCTCCTCACCCAATTCACGAGCGTGATCGTCGGCCGCGTCGCCGAGGTCTCTCCCCCCGATCTCGACCCCGCAATCGCGACGCTGGCGGTCGTCGCGATGCTCGAACGCCTGAACTACTACGCGCTGACCGAGCAGGTGTCGGTCGATCCCGACGCGATCGCGGCCACGGTCGCTCGCGTCACGCACGCCGCGCTCTTCGGCGCGTAAGCCGCGCGATCAGGCGTCGCGATGAGCTTCGGACGCGCCGAAGACGCGCGCCTGCAGGTCGCCGAGCTCGGACACCGGTCCGGAGTACGCGACCTCGCCCTTGACGAGCACGATCGCGTCGTCGGCGATGCCGAGCGCGTGGTGCACGTGCTGCTCGACGATCAGCAGTGTCGTGCCCGCGTCGCGGATCTTGGCCAGCGTCGCGTACACCTCGTCGACGACGATCGGCGCGAGCCCGAGCGACAGCTCGTCGGCGATCAGGAGGTGCGGCTGCTCGACCATGACGCGCGCGAGTGACAGCATCCGCTGCTCGCCGCCCGACAGCGTGCCCGCGACCTGCCGCCGCCGTTCACCGAGGCGCGGGAACAGCGTGAACGCGTGGTCGAGCGCCTCGCGCACGCCGTTGCGACCGCGACTGCGCTGGAAGGTGAGATCGAGATTCTCTTCCACCGTCAGCGACGCGAACACCGAGCGACCCTCGACCGCGTGCACGACGCCGCGTTGCGCGAACTGATACGGACGGTCGTTCGTCACGTCGACGCCGTCGCACATCACCCGCCCGGACGTCGGCCTCACGAGCCCCGAGCAGACCCGGGCGATGGTGGTCTTCCCCGCGCCGTTCGAGCCGAGCAGGGCCAGCACCTTCCCGCGTTCGAGCGTCAGCGAGACGCCGAAGATGGCGCGGAACGGCCCGTACGACGCGTCGACGTCGCGCAGTTCGAGCACGGGTGCCGTCTCGGAGACAGGTACCGCCGCCATCAGACGAGATCTCCGAGATACGCGCGGCGCACCGCGTCGGCTGCGAACACCTCGGCTGTCGGTCCGGACGCGATGAGCGTGCCGAAGTCGAGCACGAACACGCGCTCCACCAGACTCTGTACGAGCTCGACGTCGTGCTCGACGAGCAGGATCGCGATGCTCTGTTCCTTCTGCAGCGCGCGCAGCTTGCCCGCGAGCGTTTCGGTCTCGTTCCGGTCGAGGCCCGACGACGGCTCGTCGAGCAGCAACAGCTTCGGCTGCGTCATGAGCGCCCGGCCGATCTCCACCAGGCGGCCGACGCCGAGGCTGAGCGCTTCGACCGGGCGGTCGGCCACCGCTTCGAGACCGAGCAGCGCCAGCATCGCCGCGGCCTTGTCCTTTTCGGCCGCGGTGGGCATGCCCAAAAAGAGCATGTCCTTCCAGAGC
>Ga0335083_10000751_pt1 | contig 46853 bp, 56 predicted proteins | sample Lox_Sample_42_FD_206716 | JGI IMG/M metagenome (GOLD analysis project Ga0335083, IMG submission 206716) | Soil microbial communities from Loxahatchee National Wildlife Refuge, Florida, United States - Lox_Sample_4.2 | ecosystem: Environmental > Terrestrial > Soil > Wetlands | place: USA...
GACTCGCTGCCCGAACGGTGCGCGCCGGCGTAGCCGGCGACGTTCGCGACGATCCTGCCGTGACTGTCCCTGATCTGCGTCATATCCTTGCTCCTCACCCGAGGTGCCCGCGGGCCCTATCCCGCGGGCATCTTGGGCGAGACACCGGCCGCAGCCGGTGAATCTCGCTCACTAGGCCGGTATCTGCTCCAGCGGCATCGTCCTGGCCCACTCACGGCACTCTTCGATGTCACGATCCATGACGAGCTCGTCAACGACCGCGCCCGGGTAGCTGGCCTTGAGCCACGCGAAAGCGGCCTGCATGTCATCCATCGGCATCGGCGCCACCACGTGCGTGCCGTCGGCCTGGTACGTCTCCGCCCACACCGGGCACATGTCGCCCGGCATCGTGAACAGGTAGAACTGGTCTCGCATGTCGTCTCCTCACCCTGCGCACCCGGCCGTTACCGGGTGCCCGGGGCGAGGAGCCCTGATCTTGCCTCATGTCCCGCGCCCTGTGACGTTGTGCGGAGCGACCAGCTGGGCGGTTCACCTTCAGGGCTTAGCTACCCGCTGGACGGCCACCCTCTAGGTGTGGCGCCTTAGATGGAGTTCTCAAGTGACTTTCGGTCCAGGGGCCCCGGCTTCCGCCGTGCTCTCCTGCCGATACCTAGATCATGCCACGTGTACCCAACCCGTGTCAAGTGGGTCCGGCCAGGGATTTCACACGTAATGCACTGCCGCACAGAGGCCAGGGATGCAGGCGCGCACGCACGCCTGAGAGGCACCAGGACGCCACCACAGGGGCACACCCGGGCACCAGGCAGGGCCAGGACACGAGCACGGCACAGGACACCACACCCCCACCCCGAACCCACGCAAACCAGCACACAACAAGACACCCCAGGATGATTCAGGGCAAAAAAGGACAAACCGGATACACCGACAAGCCGTGTCTCGTACCGGCCAGGTTTTTCCCCCGAAACTTTCCTGGTTACGCGTTGTGTGTGCTGGTGACGGTGCGTGTGCTCCTGGGGAAAAGGGTTACGCGCGTGCGCGGGGCTGTAATGCGGTGCGGTCGGGGGGTCTGCGCCAGTGGCGGGGGATGTTGTCGCCTGTGTCTGTGACGGTGATGCCTGTGGCGGGGTTGTGGTAGATGGGGGGGCATGCGGGGTTGGTGTCGCATTGCCAGCGGCGGATGCCGTAGATGTCTTGCCAGGTCATGGGTTGCCCGCAGCAGGTGGGGGTTTCGGGTGGGGGGGGTGCCTGGGCTGGGCGGGTTTCGGTGTGGCGGTGCTGGCGGGCGGTGATGGCTTTGCGGAGTTTGAGGAGGGCTTCGGCGTGGGTGGGGGCGGTGACGGTGATGCCGGTGGGGGTGTGGGTGAGGTGGATGGTGATGCCGTCGATGGGGCCGGCTGCGGCTGTTGTTTCGAGGGCGGCGATGCGGTCCTCGAGGTCTCCGGCTGGGCGGCCTTCGGCGATGGCGGTGATCATGGCGGCGAGGTCGGGGTCCTGGTCCTGTGCGGTCACGGGTGTTTCGCTTTCGATCCGGGCGGCAGGACGACGAACTTCCCCTCGACGTCCTGCGGGGCTACATGCGTGAGCATGTGCGCGATGTCGGCCATCCGGCTCGGCGTGACGTCCGCGCCGGCGCGGAGCGGAACATAGATGGGGGCGGGCTCTGCTGGCTCGCTAACGGGGACTACCGGGGCCGGGGCCTCATGGCTGTAGTTGCATTCCCGGACCCACGGCGCGTACGCCCGCTTGCACGTCGGGCAGGTCCAGCCGCATGAGGTGCACCGCTGGGCGTACGGGACGCCGTGCGGGCACAGGGGCGCCGGGCTGGCCATGCGGGTGTCGCGCCAGTCGCGCGGAGGCTGGTCAGGCAGGATGTGTGCCACGTTCTCATTATCCCGTCCCGCCTGCCCTGGTGCGAGGACCGCCGCGGCGCGGGCCGCCGGGGGGAACCCCCCCTGCCCGCGCGACCTTGTAATGCGGGGCGGTTGCGTTGCTGTCCGCGCTGCATTACAGTACGGGTATGAGCAGCAATCATGCCCGGCCCCGGCCGCCGGAACCCCCGATGGCGGGGCTGATGTACGTCCCGGACCCCGACCCGCAGTGGAGGGTCGCCCGGGACGGCGCGCGGTGCCGGGATCAGCGTTCCGGCCGCGGAACCTGCGGCGCGCCCGCCGGAGTCGAGTTGCATAACGGCGCGGGCTCGGTGTGGCCCTGGTACGCCTACTGTGACGTCCATGCCGCCTCCCGAGGCCACTGGGCGGAAGACGGGCAGGTCCTCACGTGGGCGCTGCGGCACGCCGACGGGAGCGTCCTGGGCCCGGCCGAGGCGAGGAAAGCGCAGGCTGTCCTCGCCGCCCGCATGGAGGGCGGCGAGTGCAAGCCCCACCACTGCGCCCGGTCGCGGTGCCACCCGTCGCTGAGGCACACGTACTCCCTGCGGCTGCGGGGGGACCTCACCAGCGACGCCGACCTCGCCGCTGATGACAGCGGCGCCGCCAGCACCGCCGCGTGGATGACCATGATGATGGAGGCGGCGCTGGGATACCTGCGGTGCCCCAGGTGCGACCAGCGTGACGAGGACGCCGCCCCGGTCCCCGTCAGGCTCGGGGACGTCACCGGCAGCAGGACGTGGGGGGAGCGGGTCGCCGAGGCGGCGCAGGCAGTCGAGGATCAGCACCCGCGCCACGAGCCGGTCCTCATCGGCGCGGACGTGACCGTGCCCGCCCCTGTCGTGTTCAGGCCCCCGATCCCCGCGACGGTCCCGGACCATTCCGCGAAGAAAGGCAGGAGGGCGTCATGAGCGGCACCGAGGGCGTCAGCGCCGGGCTCGCCGCGCTGGAGGAGGAGTTCGCCGAGGCCATCTTCGACGCCTACGGCATCCCGGAAGACCTGAGGGAACTGTGGCGGGACCTGCGGTGACCGGCAGCGAAGAGGCAGCCAGGGCCGCGCAGCTAGCCGCCTGCAAGAAGAACCCGAAACGTCTCCGGTACTCCTCCCGGTCGTACGCCCGCCAGGACGCCAAGCGGATCCTCAGGGAATCGCGGCGCCGGCTGCGCCCGTACGAGTGCGCGTGCGGCTGGTGGCACCTGACGAGCCAGCCGCCGCGCGACCAGGGGAAGGCGGCAGCGTGAGCGGCGTCCCCCGCTACGCTGGCCCGGTGAGACACGCCCTCGCCGCCATCGCGACCGCCCTCCTCGTCGCGGCCTGCGCCCCGCTGGCCACGGCCTCCGCCGTGTCCGCTGCCTCGCCCGCATCTCACGGCCTGAAGAAGGTCCACGACCCCCGCCGCGTCACCGGGACCATCACCGGACGGTGCTCCTACCGCGACCGGGGGCAACTCCCCGACCCCCGCTGCACCCCCGGCAGCATCGACCCGGCCGTCACCCAGGCGAACCTCCGGTCCACGATCTGCCGTTCCGGGTACACCAGGACCGTCCGCCCCCCGGAGTCGCAGACGGAGCGGTTCAAGTTCGGCGTCGCCTACCCCGCCTACGGCGACCCGCATCCCGAGCACACCGAACTGGACCACCTCGTCTCCCTGGAACTCGGCGGGTCCAACGACGCGACGAACCTGTGGCCCGAGACCCCGCCGACACCCAACCCCAAGGACAAGGTGGAGGACGCCCTGCACGCCGCCGTCTGCTCGGGACGCGTCACCCTCGCCGCAGCACAGGACGCCATCGCCGCCGACTGGACCACGGCGGAGAAGAAACTCGGCCTGTGACGTGACCGCTCATATGACAGCCCCGTCCCGCCGCCACCACGGGTCCGCCCTCCGCGCAATCTCGGCATCCCCCAGTTCAATGCACTGGTCGCACAGGTCCAGGTACCGGGCGGGCAGCGTCTTCGGCCAGTACTGCCGCGTCTGGCGGAACTCGTTACACACCTGGCAGCGCGCCGGGACCCGCCGCGGCGGGCGGGCGGCACGGCGGACCTCAGCCGACTCCGCAGCATCATGACCATCCACGTATCCCATTGTGCTCCCGCCGCGACCGCGTGCCGTGTTGGCGCTCCCGCCCCGCGTGCACCACAATCTGCCCATGGCGGCCCGCGAAGACGACACAGGTCACCCCTGCTCCCGCATCCCCCCGGAACTGTGCGACGGCTCCCGGATCGTCTGGGACGACGACAGGAACTCAAGACGCGAACCCGCGAAAACAAGCCGGGCGTTCTGCGACCCCTGCCGGTCCCGCGTCATCGCCTGCCTGGAAGAACTCCCCCCCGCCTACGCGCGGCTCTGCAAGGCGCTCGGAGACGCCCCCCGCACCGGGAAAGCCATCCGCGCGCCGTTCGGCCCCGGCGAGCCCATCCGCGCCGAGATCGACGCCCTCATGCGGGTCACCGCGGTCATCCTGCACGGCTGGGAGTTCCGCGTCCGCCGGTCCCGGCTCCGCCTCGCCACCCGCGACACCCCCGACATCCTGCACCCTGAATCCGTGGGCAAGGCAGCGGAGACCATCGGCACCCACATCGACGTGCTCCTCGCCCTGCAGCCCGGGTGGATGACCCGCGTCTTCACGTTCCCCCCTGGCAAGCCCGGCGCCGTCCCCGCCCAGGAAGGGACCTGCCGGCGCTGCGGGCGCCGCATCGCCCGCCTGGTCCGCGGCGGGCCCGGCCGCTGGTACGTCATGGACGCCTCCGGGGCACCCGTCCCCGCCTGCGCCCACGAGCCCCGCGAGATCACCTCCTCCCGGGCGCTGGCCCTGATGCCCGCCGAGCTCGAAACCGAGATCAGCGACGAGGAAATCGTCACCATCGGCGACGGGTGGGTGAAAGTCACCAAGCACATCGGCGCCGAGCAGGCCGGGAACGAGATCCTCGACCTGCACTACCGGGCCCGCCGCCGCCTCGGGGAGACCCGTCCGCAGCCCGAGAGCTTCGACGGGATCCCGTGCCGGGCGTGCGACGAGATGGCCCTGGAACGCGCCGAGCCCCCCTCCGACCCCGACGTCCCCGCCGCCCATTCCAAGTGCGCGCTGTGCAAGGACGAGATGGACCGGGAGGAGTTCGACCGGTGGGCCGACATGTATGCGTCCTGGGCGCGCGGCGCCGCCATCCAGGTCTGCCGCCGCTGCTCGATCGGCAGGCACGAGGACTGCTGCTGGCACGCCTGCTCGTGCGACGGGGAACTGCACCCACGCCGGCGTGTTGCGGCCTGATCCTTGCCCAAACCACAGGGATACCCTGTAACATCACTTGCCAGTAGCATCATTACGCCCTGGAGCGCTCACGCGCCCGGGGCATCTCGTTTCCCGGGGGCGGTGGTCATGCGCCCCGGACGCGGAGACGGCCTGCTCACCACCCCTGAAGCCGCCCGGCTCGTCGGCGTGAAACCCGTGACGGTCCGCCAGTGGCGGGCCCGGGGGTGGCTCGTCCCGCAGGGCCTGGACGAGCGCGGCTACCCGCTGCACACCCGCGAGGCCGTCCGCGCCGCCGAGAAACGCGTCCGCGAGAACGGCCTGCAGGCCTCCGGCATCGACCCCCGCCAGCTGCGCGGGCGCCCCCTCGCCGCCTGACCTCGCAGCGATACCACCACCACCACCATCACCACGGAGTACAACCATGCCCACCGAACTGACCCCTGCCGACATGGCCGAGCACGAAGTAACCTTCGCTGCCGGAACAGGCCCGACCTCGACCCGCGTCTTCACCGCCGCCTACGTCGTAGCCGACGACGCCAAGATGCCCGGCATGCTCGTCTTCAAGGACTACCGGCACCGGGCCGTGGCCATGGTCAACGCCGCGACGGTGCTGACGGTCGAGCGCCTGGAGCGCGGCGGGAACGCGCCTCAGCCCGGCGGCGTGACCCTGGCGAAGTTGACTGTCCCCGGCGCGGCCGGAGGGCAGTTGACTCAGACGGTACACATCCCGCCGGAAGCCTGGAGTTCCAGCAGGTGAACTGAGGGCGGGGGGCTGTCGTGGACGCCGCAGACCTCCCCGAAGGGTTCGACACCTGGCCGGCCGAGGTGCAGTCCCGGTTCCTTGAGGAACTCCGCGCCCTGTACTTCCCGCGCCTCCGCTGGTGGCAGAAACCGGAGACAGACGAGGAAGACAGCGGGCCGCGCCCGAAGCAGCTGCCCCCGGATCACCCGCGTCACTGCGAGCCGGACAACAGGGGTTACCGCTGCGGCTGCTCGCACGGGATACCCAACTGCCCAGAGTGCCCGCCGTGCCGGGGCAATCCCGACTGGGCGATCTGGCTGAACCTCACCGGACGCGGTACAGGGAAGACGCGGGCCGGGTCGGCGTGGACGATCGAGATGGCCCTGTCCAAGCCGGACATCCACGTCGGCGTCTGCGGCCCCACCTACGATGACGTCCGCGCCATCTGCCTGGAGGGCCAGTCTGGCATCCTCGCCGAGGCCAAGCGGAGCGGCGTCGAGATAGCCGACTACAACAAGAACCGGCAGGAGATCCTCCTGGCCAACGGGTCCAAGATCCGCGGGTTCTCCGCTGAGAAACCGGACTCCATCCGGGGCCAGAACCTCTCCTTCTGCTGGTTCGATGAGCTCGCCAGCATCCGGTACTTCGAGTTCTACCATGAGGGCCTCATGCCGGCCTTGAGGCTCGGCGAACGGCCCCGGCTGATGATCACCACCACCCCGAAGCGGATCCGGCTGATCCGCAAGCTCATCGAGGACTCCGGGTACGAGTTCACCGGCAAGGACGGCGGCCCCGGGACCGGCGTTCACCTCACCGAGGCGACCAGCGCGGAGAACATCCACTTCTCCCGCGCCCAGCGTGAGCGGCTCGAGCGCGAGTACGCCGGCAACCCGGTCATGCTGCAGCAGGAACTCGCCGGGAAGCTCCTCGCTGACGCGGCCGGGTCGCTGTTCCCGATCGAGAAGTTCAACGAGACCCGGGTTTACCAGGATAAGGACAAGCTCCCCCAGTGGCGCAGGGTCGTCGTGGCGCTTGACCCGGCCACCACGTCCAAGGATTCCTCCGATGAGTCCGGGATCGTGGTCATGGCCGAAGGGGACGACGGGGACTTCTACTGCCTGGAGGACTGCTCGGGGAGGTTCGGCCCCGACCAGCAGATGCGCGTCGTCGCCGAGGCGTACTACCGGCACAACGCGGACTGCGTGGTCGCCGAAGTCAACATGACCGGCGACTACATGCGAGCGCTGCTGTCGACGGTGGACCCGAACATCCCGCTGCGGACCGTCCACGGGATGCGGGGCAAGCTCTCCCGCGCCCAGGGCCCCTCGTCGCTGTTCAATCAGGATCGCATCCACCACGTCGGCGACAACTTCCGGCAGCTCGAGGACCAGCTGTCCGCGATGGCCGAGGGTGATGACCGGAACCGGATGAAGGACGACCGGGCCGACGCGTGGGTGTGGGCGATGATCCACCTCGCGGGGACCGGTCAGGGGAACTGGGCGCAGGTCTACGGGTTCCGCGACTGCCACTCGTGCGGTACGCGGGTGAACGAGGACAGGGACCTCGTGTGCCACCACTGCGGCGCGAAGGTCGAGAAAGCCCAGCCCAAGCACGCCGGCGGGCGGCCCGCGCAGGTCCCGTGGTCTGAGGCGTACCTGCGGACGTGCCCGAACGGGCACAAGTACACGCCCCGGGAGCGGTCGTGCCCGGAATGCGCGCCGAGCCCGGAGACTGTCATCGCCCGCGCCCTAGCCCCGCCGGGCGGCGGCGGGCGGCTCGGGTACGCGGGACGGGACTGGCTGGCCGGGCGGCGGATCTAGCCGGGCACAGGCGGCGTGTCAGCTCTGATTTCCCAGCCCAGCACTTCCAGCGGCCCGGGGAACTGTTCGGTCCAGCTCATGCCGGCTGGTATCCGCTGCCTGGCCAGTTCAACGACGCGCCCCTCGGCGTCCCGGCCGTAGAGCGTGGCCGTGGAGAACCTGAGCGGCGGGGAGTCCGGCAGTTCGATCTGATGCCATTCCCGGACGTCACATTCGCCGTCCTCGGGGTCGGCGCGGCAGCGGTCCCGGCCGTAGAAGTCGTGCCACGGCCCGCCGGGCTCGCGGGTGACCGTCTTGCCGCAGCGCCGGCAAGTGCCCTCGTCCAGAACGCGCATGCCCGGAGGGTACTTGAGCCTGACCCGCCAGGAGAAGACCGACGCTCAGCAGGCGTTCGCCGAAGGGAAAGCCTGCCCCGACTGCGGCGGCCTCCACCAGCGGGCCTGCAACCGCGTGAAGCGGCAGGTGTGGCTCCGCACCGGAGCCGGCGCGGGGGAGCGGACCGAAGTCGAGTACTGGCCCGAGTGGAAGCAGCCCGGCGTCATCTGGCCCGAGGACGCATACGACCCGGAGGACGCCAGTGAATGACGGCCCCATGCCCCCGGACCCGTTCAGCGACGGCATGCCGGACTGGGGGCCGCTCGCGTCGGCCAACTTCGCGTTCTTCGCCGCCCACATGGCCGCCGGGTTCACCGAGGGCCAGGCCCTGGACCTGACCGGCCGGTATCTCACCTTCCTGGTCAGCGTCATGTTCGCGAACCAGGCACAGCAGCAGCCGGACGGCTGACCGGCGTCCGTTCAAGAACCCCGGCGCCGCGCTGAAGCGGCAGGCACGTACCCCCCGGACGGAGGTGTGTGACTACTGCGGCAGCGAATACCAGACCACGGCGCTGGCCCGGAATGTCCGGTTCTGCTCCAAGGCTTGCAGGGCGGCCCATCGCCGCGCTGAGCGCAAGGACGACATTGAACGCACCTGCCACATGCGCGGGGCCGTGTTCACGAGAAATCGTTATGACGAGATCGTTCACTGTTCACGGTCGTGTGCCGTGAGGTGCACGCACACAGGGGGCTGTCGCTCCCGGTAAGGGGGTGATAACAGCCCGTGATGATCGTGTTCCATTCCAACGCGCCCTGGAACTCCTCAGGGTATTTACGGCGTGCAAACCGCGCTGGTCGTACCCCGGCTAGCTTCTCTCGGCCATAAGGTCGTCATCTCGGCGCCGTACAGTTTCGGCGGCAGCATCCTGGAATGGGAGGGCTTCCGGGTCCTGCCGTCAGTCCGGGACCAGGCCGGCAACGACGTCATCATCCAGAACCACGAATTCTACGAAGCCGACCTGACGATCACCCTGTGCGACGTGTTCGGGCTGCTGAAAAGCGCGAAGGCGCTCCCGCAGATCAACATCGCGCACTGGTTCCCGGTTGATGCCACGCCGCTCGGCGAAGCCGACGTCACCGTGCTCCGCGAGGGACAGGGAATCCCCATCGCGATGAGCCAGTTCGGCCGGAATGTGCTCCGGGCCGAGGGCGCCGACCCGCTGTACGTCCCCCACGGCGTCGACACGGCCGTCTTCTCCCCGGGCGATAAAGGCCCGTACCGGGAGACGGTCCCGGAGATCGGGCCGGACACGTTCGTCATCGGGATCTGCGCGATGAACCGCGACCCGTACCGCAAGGGCCTGCACGAGCAGATGCTGACGTTCTCCCGGTTCCACGCCCGCCACCCGGATTCCGTCCTGGCGCTCCACACCGCCCCGGTGGCGAACCCGGGGCTGAACATTCCCGGGCTGGCGGCCCGGCTCGGGATCTCCGGCGCGGTGACGTTCCCCGACCAGTACATGTACGACACGGGCGGGATCGGCCGGGAGCAGCTGGCGACCTGGTACCGGGGCCTGGACATCCTGAGCATGTGCTCGTACGGCGAAGGTTTCGGCCTGCCGCTCATCGAGGCGCAGGCGTGCGGCATCCCGGTGGTGACGACTGACGGGTCCGCGATGCCGGAACTGTGCGGCACCGGATGGCTGGTTTCCGGAACCCCGTTCTGGTCGTCCGGGAACGGCGCATGGTGGGTCCGTCCCGACGTCACCGACATCGGCAGCGCGTACGAACTGGCCTGGCAGGCCCGCGAGGACGGCGAGATGCCGAACAGGCAGGCGCGGGAGTTCGGGCTGCTGTTCGACGCGGACCGTGTTTTCACGCAGTTCTGGAAGCCGTGCCTCGCCGAGATCGAGGAGCGCATCAGGTGAGGACCGATGACGAGCTCCGCCGGGAGATCGGGAAGATCACCTGGTTCCACTCCATCGACCTGCGGCCCGGCATCACGACACCCGGCCACGCCAACGAGCGTTTCACCCTGTCGCTGCTGAACCTGCCGGCGGACCTGACCGGCAAGACGGTCCTCGACATCGGCTGCTGGGACGGGTTCTACTCGTTCGAGTGCGAGCGGCGCGGCGCGAAACGGGTCGTGGCCGCCGACGTGTGGGAGTCGGCGGGCCGGGCCGGGTTCGACCTGGCGCGGGAGGAACTCGGGTCCGCTGTCGAGCCGGTGCAGGCCAGCGTGTACGACCTGCCTGGCGTGCTGGGCGGGGAGCGGTTCGACCTGGTGCTGTTCCTCGGCGTGCTGTACCACCTGCGTCACCCGCTGCTGGGGATCGAGAAAGTCGCGGCGTGCACGAAGCCGGGCGGCCTGTGTTTCGTCGACACCCTGGTTGACGTGGGGGCGCTGACGGACGGCCGGCCGATGATGGCGTTCTACCCGGGTGATGAGGTCAACCACGACCCGACAACGTGGTGGGCGCCGAACATTTTCGCGTTGCAGGCGATGCTGAAGGCGTCCGGGTTCGCGAACGCGTACAGCGTCGTCCAGTTGTTCGCCGGCGACCGGACCATCGCCCACGCCGTCAAGGCCACCGACGAGCAGTGCGCGCAGATGGCCGCGGAAGACGACGACAGCCGCCACCTGAGGGGCACCGGATGGCTCTAGCGCTCCGCTACGACGCGGGGAAACGCGCCGTCACCCTCACCGTCTACGACGGGTACCTCGACCGGCTGTCACGGTGGAGCGACATCCAGGAGTACCTTCCCCTCCTGCATGACGCCGCCCGGTCCTGCCCGCAGGCCCGGATCCTGGAACTGGGTGCCCGGCGGGGCAACTCCACGCTCGCGTTCCTGGCGGGGGCGAAACAGTCAGGCGGCCACGTCTGGTCGGCCGACATCGACGACGTGCGGAAGCTCCCGGATGGCATGGGGCCGTGGCGGCACCTGGACCGCTGGACATTCATCCAGGGCGACGACATGGACCCTGCCATACAGGCCCGGCTCCCCGCCGAAGTGGACATCCTGTTCGTTGACACCTCCCACGAGTACGGGCACACCCTGGCGGAACTGCGGGCGTACATGCCGCGGGTGGCCCGGGGCGGGGTGGCGCTGTTCCACGACACCCGGATCCTGGGCACCTGGTCGGAGCCGGGTGACACTGTTCCCCCGGTCGCCAGGGCACTGGATGACTGGTGCGAGGAGACGGGCCTGTCGTGGGAGAACCTGCCCGGCGAATACGGGCTGGGTGTCGTAAGGGTGCCCCTGTGAGGCGCTGCAAGCAATGCGAGGACGAGGGCAGGCAGGGGCCGTCCGGCCCGGTGCATGTGATCGAGGTTATCAGCCGTGACGCAGGCAATGTCCCGGTCAGGTACCGGGAGTACCCCCTTGAATCCGAGGCTCGCCAGGCTGCTGCGCGACGGCGAACTCGACTGGGACAACCCGCGGCACCGCGAGGCGTACCTGAAAGCATGGGTGAAGGGCGACGTGAAGCCCTACTCCGTCCAGGTCAGGTCGGTAGAGCAGGCTTCGTCCGGGTCGTGCGAGTCAGGCCTGGTGCAAAGCAGCGGGATTTCCCGGCCGTAGGCGGAGAAGGTGCCGGTTTCCTTCCCGCAAATTCCCTCTGGCCACGTGAACCCGAATCCCAGCGGGCCGTCAGGCCCGGCGAACACGGTCATCTGCTCATCGTAACTATCCCCTGAAGGTGGCGCGTCTTGAGTCCTGCCGGCGATCTCCTGGTCATCGTCCCGTCGCGGGGCAGGCCCCAGAGCATCGCGAGGCTGCTCGACGCGGTGCACGCCACCGCGAAGATGAGCACCCATGTCCACGTGGCGGTCGATGCCGACGACCCGGAACTGGAACGGTACCGGTACGTCATGAGCCAGGCCGCCGCCGAAGGTGACCGGCTGACGGCAGGCCCCCGCAAAGGGCTGTGCGCCTGGACGAACGAGATCGCGGCAGCCCGCGCGGGAGAGTACCCGTCCCTCGCTTCCCTTGGTGATGACCACGTGCCTGTGACGCCCGGCTGGGACCGGGCGCTGATCCGCGGCATCGCCGACATGGGCGGGACGGGAATCACCTACCCGTGGGACGGGACCAGAGAGGACATCCCCGAAGCGGTCGTCCTCAGTTCGGACATCGTGCAGGCGCTCGGCTGGTTCTGCCTTCCGGGACTGTCTCACTGGTATCCCGATAACGCCTGGGCCGACCTCGGGCGCGGAGCCGGCTGCATCCGGCACCTGCGGGCGATTCTCGTGGATCACCGGCAGGTTGCCACAGGGAAAGCCCCGGTTGACCAGACCGCCAAGGACAACGGGCGATCCCTCGATGCCGACAGGGACACCTACTACAGGTGGCGTGCCACCCGGATGGCTGATGATATCGCAACGATCGTGAGACTCCGCGAGAAGACCCTCCAGCCCGCCTGATCAGGCAGTCTCCCCGGCCGGTAGCGATACGCAGGCCCGTAAGTTCATTTACCGCAATTACCCGACTCACGTGTCGGGCGTTTTATCTAACCGGCACGAAAAGGAGTTATGTGGCGATTGGCAGGGTCTACAACGTAGACGTGAACCTGGTAAACGGCGTCGGAGTCGGCACGGGCGGCGTTCCCGGCACCGAGTACGTCATCCTCGTCGGCGGCACCACCTCGGAATTCAACATTTCCGCGGTGCGTGTCGCCACTGTCAGCGGTTCCGGCGCGAGCTACCAGTCCAACGGCACCATCACGTGGCGGCTCCGCCGGGTTTCCGGGACCAACAGCGGCCTGTTCGTCGGCACCGCCACGGTGTCGGCCATCGGCCAGTCCACGACGACGGCGACCTCGACGTGGCTGTACTCCACCGCGAACGGCAGCGGCACCGGCACGTACGCGACGTACTCGGGTGTCCTCTGGGAGCAGACCACGCCCCAGACGGCCGGGGCCAACTGGGGTGAATGGTTCACCCCTGGTTTCGAATTGAACGCCGGACCTGGCCCGGGGACCCTGGTCGCGCTGACCTACGAGCTGGGCTCCGCCGGCACGATGAGCGCGGTGGGCCTCATGCCGGGCCTGGTCATCTCCGAGTAGCCGGATGGTCATGGCCGGCCCTGGCGGGGGCCCTCCGGGGCGTTCCGCCGGGGCCGGGCGTGCCGCGCCGTCCGCGTCTGCGCCGTCCGGGCCGGCGGTGATCACCGGGCTCGCCACCGACGCCACGACCGGCGGCCATTTCACGGACCAGTACGGCAGCCCGCGGCTGTGGGTCGCCACGGAGACGTGGGGCCTGCCGGTCAACGCCGGGAACTGGTCCAGCCCCGGCTACCAGCATGATTACGACACGTTCTTCGCTGACCGCGCCGGGCAGGGGTTCACCGTCACGATGACCGACCCGGTGTGGGCCGAGCCGCAGGCCACCGCCTACTCCGGCAACGACTGGGACGGCACCACCCCGCTCGCCGGCGGATCCACCAACCCGTCCTCGGCTGCGCTGAACTCCGCGTTCTGGACGCGGATCGACTACATGTTCTCCTCGGCCGCAGCGCAGGGCATCACGATCGGGATGGTGCTGTACAACGGCGACGGGGTGGGAAACGGCGGCACCCTCCAGAACACGTGGACGACCACGCAGTGGACCGACTGGGCTACGAAAGTCGGGGCCCGGTACAAGAACACGCAGAACCTGGTCTGGCTGGTCGGCAACGACGCGTTCTCCCCCGGCTCGGACTCGCAGTGGGACGCGATCCAGGCCGGCCTTGCTGCCGCCGGGGATTCGCACCTGATCGCAGCCTGGTACAACGCCGAGTGCACCAGCCGGTACGTCACCGACACGAATACGGCTGAGCCGTGGGGCGTGTCCCATTCGGCGTTCAACTTCTGCTACACCTACAACGCCGGCTACTGGATCGCCGAGTACGCCTACCTCGAAGTCGCGGACGAGGGGGCTTCGTCGCTGCTCCCCGTCGTCTGGGGGGACGGGTTCTTCTACCCCGGGTCTCCCGGCGCCTATTTCGCCACCTATGACCGGGCGATGCGGCAGGAGTGGTGGTGGTGGCTGGCGTCCGGCGGCCGGGGGATCCTCGGCGAGGCGGAGAACGTGTACCCGTGGACCTCCTCGTCGGCCGCCGCGGTGACGGGGGACTGGTTTTTCGCGAACAACGCGGCGAACATCGTCGCGGCGTTCACGGGGCTGGCCGGCTGGCACCTGCTGGTCCCGGACACGTCTAACGCGCTGGTGACCGGCGGGCGGGGCACCCGGGTGTCCGGGTTCGCGTCGGGCGGGTCCGGCGGGCAGTACGAGGAGTCGTTCGTCAACTCTTACGTGGCCGCGTCCCGCACCCCGGACAGCGGGTCCGGGTCGCACCTGGCGGTGCTGTACCTGCCGAACCACACGACGATCACGATCGACCAGGCGAAGATGGCCGCGGGTTATACGGCTACCTGGGTTGATCCCGTGTCCGGTGCCACGTCGGCGGCGACCGCCGGAGGGACACCCCCGTCGGTGACGTACAACTCGACCGCCAAGGGCGCCAATTCCGAGGGTGACCCCGACTGGGTGCTCGTCCTCCAGGGGTGATGGGGTCATGAGCTGGTCTTGGCTCCAGTCCGCCAGCGCCCAGGGCGGCAGCGGCCTCACCGTCACGTTCACCACCGCTAATGCCAGTTCCGGTACGAAGCTGATCGCGGCTGTCGCGGGTGACAACAGTTCCGCGACGACGGTCAGCAGCGTCAAGGACGCTGCCGGGAACGCGATGACGAGTCTCGGCAGCCTGACCTTGGGTGACGGCACCGGCAGCGTGACGCTGCTGGCGATGGACACCCCGGCGGCGGATGTCGGCATCAAGCCGACGTTCACGCTCACCATGACGGTCGGCGGGGGCAGCGCCGCCATGGTGGTCCAGGAAGTGTCCGGGCTGCTGGCGGGGAACACGTCCGCGATGATCGACGGGACCGCGGGGACGGCGACGGGGAGCGCGTCGGGGACCACGACGAACCCGACGTACGCGAGCAGCACGTCGAACGAGTACCTGGTCGTGCTGTACGGCGACGCCGGTAACAGCGTCACGTACACGGCACCGTCGTCGCCGTGGACCGGCGACCCGAACGGCATCAACACCAGCTTCAACAACGACATCGAGATCGCCTACCGGAACTCCACGGGCGGCTCCGAGACCGGCCAGTACTCGATCAACGGGGGCGTCCAGTGGGGCGTCCTGATGGTCGCGTTCAAGCTCGCCGGCGGCGCCCCGACGTCGGGGCCGCCGTTTTACCCGGCGGACAAGGCGAAGGGCCAGCCGGGCCGTCAGCCTGGCGGGGGAGTGTTCGGCGGGTACGGGCCGGGGGATACGTCTTACGGTTCCGGTCATGTCATGTGGAACGCGGGCGGTCTCGTCCGGAACCCGCCTACGAGCGGACCGGTACTGCCCGCGCGTCCCCTGCCGAACCGCCCGGCGATCATCCCGGTCAACTCGGGCTGGAGAAACGCGGGTCACAGCAGGTGAGCGGGGGTGCTGTCGTGCACGGCGCTTCTTTCCCGCGTCCCCGCGCGAACGTCCCCCAGCCGCTGCGGGGCCGGTGCGGGAGCACGAGCGCTCCCGCCTGCCGCCCTGTGCGCCGCCGGGTGGTGAGGCCGCCTGCGCGGTGCCAGGTGCACGCCAGGCGCCGCCCCGCAGCCCGGGTCCGCGCCTGCGGTCGCGCTACGGCGGGCTGCCGGCGCGCGACCGGCCGCGAACCTGACCTGGAGGAAGATTTACCACGGCCTTAGGGCACGGCCGTAATGGCCGCCATCACCCATGCCGCGACCGCGACGTGGACCACCACGGCCGGGAACAAGACCAACACGGCCACGCCCGCGCTCGGCGACCTGATCGTCGTCGTCGCCCCCGCCACCGGGGTGGCGACCTCTAACGTCACCGACAACAACGCCGACGGGCTCGGCACCTACACCAAGATCGGGTCGAGTTTCACCGGGTTCTCCACGGCCGGCGACCTGTCCATCTGGGTCCGCAATGCCCGGATCGGGTCCGCGACCAGCACCGTCTTCACCGCCACCCAGACCAGTTCGACCGGCGGCGGCCTCGACGTCTTCCGCGTCAGCGGCATGTACCGGACCGGCGCGGGCGCCGTCCGCAGCAGCGGCGGCCAGTCCAGCGGCACATCAAGCACCACCCCCGCCCCGGTGCTGAGCAACACCCCGCTGACCGGCAACCCGATCATCACCGCGGTCTGCAACGGCACCAGCCCCGCCGGGGTCACCGGCCCGTCCACGTACACCGCCCCGACCAACCTGGGCTATGCCACCCCGACCACGGGGCTGGACACCGCGTTCATCAACTCCGGTATCACGAACGCGACGATCACCTGGGGATCCACCTCCGCCAGCGCGTTCGCCAGCATCGCGATCGAACTGGACGCGTCCGTCCCCGCCGGGCCCGTGTTCGAGCAGGCGGACACCCCGATCCAGGCGAGGATCCCGCCGAAACCCCGCCTCGCCGGCCCGTGGATGGGCTGGGACCCGCAGCCGGGGAACGCGGACACCTCCTTCGCCACCGGGCAGATCCAGTGGAACGCCGGCGGCCCGGTCCAGAACCCGCCCACGTCCGGGCCGCCGCTGGGCTGGTCATCCCCCGCCGGAGTCCGGGCCGTCTACGTCCGGGCCGGCGTGGCGATGGCCACGCAGATCCCGCTAGCGCCGGCCGTGCCGCCACCTGCCCCGGCGCCGTTCTACCCGTTCACCCAGGCCGTCCGGGCGAAGTACCTGCCGCACGCCCCCATCGCCGGCACGATCAGCGACGCCCGCAATGTCTCGCTTCCAGGGCCGGTCAACGGGGCCGGGTTCGGCAACGGCCTCGGCAGTACCGGCGCCCCGGTCCGCAACCCCGCCCAGGGGCCGTCGTTCCGGCCGTTCACCCAGCCCGCCCAGGCACGCCTGCCCCAGCCTCTCCTGCGGGGCCGGACCACCTCCTCGCCCGGAGGCCCGGTCCGGAACCCGGCCCGCGGACCCGCTGTCTACCCGGCCCTGGGGCCGGCCGCGGCGAAACGGCCCCTGCTGCCCCGCGCCGCCAAGGGCACCGTCTCGTGGCGTCCCGGCGGGCCGGTCCGCAACCCGCAGCCCGGCACCGCGTTCACGCCGGCCGTGCAGCCCGTCCGCGCACGCCTGCCGCTCCTGCCGCTGCTCCGCGGCCGTATCGCTTCCAGCCCGGGCATCCCCGTCCCGGCACCTGCCGGTCCCGCCCTGTTCCGCCAGGCCACGTCACCCGCGCGGGCGCGCATCACGCCGCCACCCCGGGGACGCGTCACCGGCAGCCCCGGGAGCCCGGTCCGCAACCCGAACGTCGTAGCCGTCTACGGCTCCGTCCCGGGCCCGGTCCGCGCCGCCCTGCCCGTCGTCCAGCGCGGGCGCACCCGTGTCATCCCGCAGGGCGTCCCGGTCAGGCCGGCCCCCGCGGGCCCCCAGTTCTTCCCGGCGGACCGGGCGCTCCGGGCACGCCTCCCGCAGCAGCCGCCGCGCGGACGTGTCGCGTCGAACCCCGGGAGTCCGGTCCGCAACCCGCAGCCCGGCCCTGCCTTCCGGCAGGCCGCATCGCCTGCGCGTATCAGGCCGTCCCTCCCGCCGCGCGGGCGGGCCGCCTCGAACCCGGGCGGCCCGGTCGTCAACCCGGTCTTCGGGACCGGTCCCGTGTTCTTCCCGTTCCGGCAGGCCGTCCGGGCAAAGGCCGCCACCCCGTTCCCGTACGGCCGCGCGGCGGCCATGGTCGCGCTGCCCGCGCCGCCGCATGTCGCGCCGTTCACCCCGCGCCGCGACCCGGCCCGTATCCGGCCGCAACTCCCGCCGAGGGGACGCACGGCGGGCAACCCCGGCGGCCCGGTCCGCAACCCGCAGCCGGTCACCGCCGGGCCGCCGTTCCGGCAGGCCACCTCCCCCGCCCGGATCCGGCCCGCTCTCCCGCCCCGCGGGCGCACGGCCGGGAACCCGGGCGGCCCTCTGCCGCCTCCGCCGCCGCAGCCCGGAGTCTCATCCGGGCAGCCCGCAGGCATCCGGGTCATCTACCTGTACGCCGGCCGCGCCCGCAGCACCCCGCCCGGGGTGGTCCGGAACCCGTCACCGCCGACCGCCGGGCCGGTCATCCCGCCGCGCGGCCAGCCGGCCCGCGCGAAGATCCCGCCGCAGCCCCCGTTCGGGCGTGCCGCCACGATGGTGGCACTGCCGGTACCGTCGTCACCGTCTCAAGGCCCCGTTTTCCGGCAGGCCGCCCAGCCGGCCCGCATCCGGCCCTCGCTGCCGCCGCGGGGCAGGGCAGCCGGCAATGCGGGCGGCCCGGTCCGCAACGCGCCGCCGCCCACGCCGGCGCCGTTCACGCCGGCCGTGCAGGCGGTCCGGGCGAAGATCCCGCCGCAGCCCCCGTTCGGCCGAGCGGCCACGATGGTCGCCCTGCCCGCCCCGTCTGCCCCCTCCCAGGGGCCGGCGTTCCGCCAGGCCACTGCCCCCGCGCAGGCACGCAGGCCGCTGCCCCCGCGCGGCCGGATCGCGTCCAGCCCCGGCGGGCCGGTCCGCAACCCGCAGCACGGCACCGCGTTCCCGGCGTGGCCCGCCCCGGCCCAGGCGCGGTTCCCGCTTCCCCCCAAGGGCAGGGTCGCTTCCAGTCCTGGCGGCCCGCTGCGGAACCCGCCCCCGCTCGGGCCTGCCATCGCCCAGCGCGGCCAGCCCGTCCAGGCGCGGCGCCCCCTGCCGCCCAGGGGTCGTACCGGGTCGAACCCGGGCATCCCGGTCCCGCCCCCGTCTCCCGGGCCGGTCTTCACCCCGCGCCGCGACCCCGCCCGTATCCGGCCGTCGCTGCCCCCCAGGGGCCGGGTCGCGTCCAGCCCCGGCGGGCCCGTCCGCAACCCCCGCCCGGGGCCCGTGTTCCGGCAGGCCGTCCGGCCCATCCGGGCACCCATCCCGCAGAACGCCCCCCGGGGCCGGGCCGCCTCGAACCCGGGCGGCCCGGTCGAGAACATCCCCCAGGCCACCGCCCTGTACCGGCTCGGCTCACCGTACTTCCAGTGGGAAACAGGAACCCCTGTCTTCGCGTGGGACACAGGCGTCCCCGAAACCAGCGGCTGAGGAGACGCCCCCGGTGAGCAACCCGGTCATTACCCAGACCGCCCCGCAGTGGTCCGCCGCCGGCGCCAGCGTCAAATCCCTGGCCATCCAGCCGCTCAACGCCGGGGACCTGCTCGTCCTCGCGTACATCGCCAACGGCGGCCCGGCCACGGCGGTCTCCGGGGGCGGCGCCGGGACCTGGCAGTGCGCGTCGTCGTACTACGACACGGCCGGCTCCGCCTACGCCGGCATCTGGTGGGCGGTCGTGACCAATCCTGTAGGCGCGACCGGAGTCGGCACCCCGACCGTCACCGTCACCGTCACCGACGCCGGACTGGGCACCAATTCCGGGAAGATCTGGGTCCGGGAATTCATGGCCATCGGGGCGAACTGGCTGATGACGGCGGCCAGCCCCATAGCGGGCTCGTCCGGGTCCGGGCCGCGGGGCACCGGGACGTTCACCCTCGCCTACCCGTCGCTGACCCCGCCAGCGGCCGGGAACGCGCTGTACGCCGGAGCGGCCTGGTCCTACTTCGGGAACATCACCCAGGGAAGCGACACGGGGTTCTTCTGGGCGCACCCGGGAGCGGACGGCCCCGAGATGATCGCCTACAACCCCGCGGTCAACACTGCCGTGGCCCCCACGGTCACCTCTACGAGCAACTTCTCCTACACCACGATCGCGGCGATGTTCACCGCAGGCGGCGGCACCGTCACCACCCCGGTATATGCCGGGACGGCCACGCCGCTGGGCGGCGGATCCGGCACGTGGGTCAACCCGGCTGACGCAGCCGGCCCCCCGTCCGGGTCGTTCGCCACCTGGACCTCACCGTGACTTCCGGCCCCCCGGTCTACCCCCAGCCCGGACCGGCAGCCGCCCGGCTGCTTCCCCGCGCAGGCGGGAGAGCCGGGGCAGGAAACCCGGGCGGGCCGTCCGGCGGCGGCGGATGGCATTCCTCCGCCGGGATCTACTACCCCCAGCAGACCTCCGCCGCATCGGGGAACCTCGGCCCGTTCCCCGACGTCAACGCCCCCGCCGTCTACGGCACGGTCCTCGTGTCGAACGACGTGTGGAACCCCATCGCCGGCTGGCAGCAGACCACCTACGCGGCCAGCTTCGAGAACTTCATCACCATCTCGGACATCCCCGCCGGGAACGGGCCCGTCGTGTCCTACCCGTCCGCCGGGATCAACCCGATGAACGACCCGGTGAACCACGCCCTCCCCCTGTACATCAAGAACCTGACCGGCTGGACCTCGACGTTCAACGAGATCCAGCCGCGCACCACCGGGATCGCCTCCGAAGCCGGCTACGACAACTGGTACAACAACTACGCCAACGAGGTCATGTTCCAGGTCGACATGGTGGACCCGTCCGCGCTCCGCGGCGGGTTCCCGACGATCGACCAGGCCACGTTCGGCGGCACCGGAGGCGTCCCCGCCCACCTGTGGAACCTGACCGTCTCCGGCACCGAGATCATCTGGCAGCTCGCCGACAGCGGCGTCATCAACACCCCCACCAGCGTCAACGGCGGCATCCAGTCCGGCACCGTGGACGTCCGCGCGATGATCAACTGGCTCGCCGACCGCGGGTACCTGAAGTTCGACCTGTTCACCACGACATCGACCGCGGCAGGGTTCGGGTGGGAGATCTGCTCCACCAACGGGCAGCCGGCGCTGTACCGGATGAACGGGCTGTCCTTCGATTTCGCTTATTCCCCGATGGCGACGTCGCCCGGCCTGGAACTGTCCGGGTTCGCCACGCCGGCGCTAGGAGCGCAGGACACGGTGAACTCCGTCACCGTGTCCGTGACGGAATACCAGTCGGACCTGGGCGCGCAGCCGTGCACGATCCAGCTGTGGGACTTCTCCGGCGCCGGGACGCAGGTCGGCCCGACGAAGATCGGCGCCCGGTCCACGTCCAATGCGAATGTCTCCCAGGTCACGTTCTACGGCGGCGTCACCCCCGCGACCCTGCCCGCCCTCCGGGTCCGGGTGTACGGCAACGCCGCCACGACGCTGGCCGAGAACGTCGGCGGCGTCGCCCTGACCGTCAACTACACCCTGGGCACCGCACCGCAACCGCCCCTCGCGCCCGCGATAGTCAACCGGGTCGCCGCGGTCCCGGCCCGCATCGGCTGACAAGGAAGCCTGCTTGACTACTTACCGGCTGATGGACGGCGCATCGGGCAGGCCCGGCGTCGGCAGTTCCGGCACCCAGCCGCCCGCATCGGTCACCGGCACGTCCGGCGGGTGGCTGCTCGGCACCCAGTTCTCCGTCACCGGCCAGATGGGATGGCTGGAAGGCTACTGGCACTGGGTACCCGGCGACGGCGACACCACCGCGCGGAAATTCGCGCTGTGGAACGTCTACGCCTCCTCCACGCAGCAGGTCGTCACCGGAAGCGTGGTCACCTCCGGCACGATGACGGCCGGCGCGTTCAACTACGTCCCCCTGCCCGCCCCGATCCAACTCGCACCCGGCACCCAGTACGTCGCCGCGTGCGGGTGGACCGTCGCCGCCGGCATCCCCGTCACCAGCAACCAGTTCGACAACGGCAACCCCTACGGGGGCGGGATCGTCAACGGGATCCTGACCGGCTGGTCGGCCGGGACCGGCACGAACGCTTTCCCCTACACGTACGCGCTCGGCGGGCAGGGGGTATTCTCCAACGCGCTCGGCGCCGACCCGGCCGCAGCGATGCCGAACAACGGGTCAGGGTCGGACAACCTGTGGGTCGACGTCTCAGTGTCCGACACCGCCCCCGGCGGCTACTCCGGGTCGTACCGGCTGTTCCCGAATATGGCCGACATGGGGAACTGGACCCTGGACACGGCGAACAACTTCACCCTGGGCATGGAGTTCTCCCTGACCTCGGCGTGCACGATCAACAACGTGTGGTTCTACTCCCCGGCTACGGTCACCCAACTGCCCACGGCGGTCGGCGTCTACCAGGTGTCCGGGACGAGCCTGGTCGCGTCGAACATGTCGCCGTCCTGGTCGGGGACGGCCGGGTCCGGGTGGATGTCCGCGGCGCTGTCCGGCACCCTGAACGCCTCCACGAGCTACAAGGTCGCCGTGCTGAACGGGGCGGGCACCCCGGCGATCTGGAACTGCGCGCAGGCGAACTACTGGTCAACCGGCTTCGGCGCGGCAGGCCTGACCGCCGGGCCGATCACCGCGCCGTCCAACGCGACCGCCGACCCGCCCGGCCAGGAAACCTACAACCTCGGCGCCACCCTCACCTATCCGAACACGAACGCCGGCCCGTACTCCTACGGCCTGGACATCGAGGTCACCCCGGTTCCCGCCCCGGTGCCGCCGGCCCAGCAGTTCCTGTACCAGATGCGCCAGTTCCGCTGACCTGAGCCAGGGGGCATGTGGGCTTCGACACGATCGGCATGTCCCGCCTGTCCACCCAGTACGTGTTCATCCCCGTCCAGGCCACCAAATCCGGCGTGGCATACAACCCGACCGGCGACCCGGTGGTATTCGCCTTCATGCCGCAGGCCACCCAGGTCCCGCAGGTCTCCGACTGGGTGGCCGGATCATGGGACACGAACACGACCAGCGTCTTGTACCCGTACTCCGCGAAATGCCTAGTCGGCCCGTCCGGGACGACCAACCCCGGGATCGGGACGTACTACATGTACATCCGGGTGACCGATAACCCGGAAATCCCGGTACTGCTCGGCGGCATCCTCCAGATCACCTAGGGCGGGGGGTACGGATGAGCCGCACCTCCGGGGTCCTCGCCGCGATGAAAGCAGTACCCGGCGGCGGCCGGCCCACCCCCGCGCCACAGGCGAGCGGCTGGGGGAGCATCAACCAGGTCGCCGCCAACGCGATGTGGGGCAACCCGCACGCGGCGGCCAGCGGCTACGGCCCGTTCCTCCCGCGCCCCTCCAGGGTGTTCACCGACGGCGCGTTCGGGCCGATGGACCCGATCCAGCCCGTCCCGGTCGACGTCCCCCCCCTGGGCGGAGAGTTCCCCGACCCCCGCTGGTGGCAGTACCGTGTCGGCTGGAACCTCCCCACCCAGCCCGGCACCGAAGGTCTCAAGCTCGCCTCCTTTGACCAGCTGTACACCCTTGCCAACAAGTACTCCGTCGCCCGCAGGTGCATCGAGCTCCGCAAAGAGGAGATCCGCGGCCTGGAGTGGTCGATCGACCTGACCACCCAGGCAGCGAAGGCGTACCAGGGCGACCACAAGGCGATGAAGGACTTCGGGGAACGCGCCGCGCTGGCCACGCGGTTCTTCCGCCACCCGGACCCGGATTTCTTCTCGTTCGGGATGTTCCTCGACGCGCTGCTCGAGGAGATCTTCGTCTACGACGCCTTGTGCCTGATCTTCCGGCCCAAGTACGGCAAGGGCCTGGGGCTGGGGCTGCTGGGATCTGACCTGGATTCCATGCGCTTGGTTTCAGGGCCCACAGTCCGCCCGCTGCTGGACATGCACGGCGGCAAGCCCCGGCCGCCCGCGCCCGCCTACCAGCAGTTCCTTTTCGGGGTACCCCGCAGCGACTACCAGACAGTCATCTCCGGTTCCGACATCGACGACTACGGTCTTACCGGCGCGGAGGTTAACGCGTTCCGGGCCGACACGATGCTGTACGCCCCGCTGGTCACCCGCCGCGAGACCCCCTACGGGTTCCCGCCGGTCGAGCAGGCGCTCCTCCCGATCATCTCCGGGTTGCAGAAGCAGGAGTACCAGCTCAGCTACTACACCGAGGGCACCGTCCCGGCGGTGTATATCTCGCCGGGCGACCCGAACATGACTCCGACTCAGGTCCGTGAGCTGCAGGATGCTCTCAACGGCATGGCAGGGGACCCCGCCTACCACCTGAAGGTAATCGTCCTCCCACCCGGCTCGAAGGTCGAGCCGCAGCGCCCGGTGGACCTCGCGGACACCTTCGACACGCTCGTGCAAACCCAGGTCTGCATGGCGTTCGACGTGACCCCGGAGGAACTGGGGCTGCTCCCCAGCGTCGGCAGTCCCGGGGCGGGCGGCGGGACGAACGCCTCAGCGCTGCGGTTCGGCGCAGCCGGCCGGGACCCGAAGACCCGCAAGTCCACCAAGCCGCTGCTGCTGTTCCTCACCGACATCTTCAACTACGTCCTGCAGGACATCTGCGGCCAGCCGGACATGCAGTTCTCCTTCGAGGGCCTGGTCGATGACGAGGACAAGCAGGCCATCACCGAACTGGGCGTCCAGCAGGTGCAGAACGGCATCGCGTCGATCGACGAGGTGCGGGAGCGGCTGGACATGCCCCCGTGGGGCCTCCAGGAGACCTCCGAGCCGGTCGTGTTCACCGCGCAGGGGCCGATCCCGTTCAGCCTCGCCCCGCAGCTCATCGCGAACATGCAGGCGGGCGGCGCGGGCGGCCAGGGCACGAACGGCGGCCAGCGCACCACGTCATCGCGGTCCCGGACGAACCAGCCGAGCGTGCGCCGCGGGGGCCAGACGAAGCCCAACGGCAGCCACGAGCCCCCCCTAGCCCCGCACCGGGAGGCCGCAACCCCGGGCCATTCCGCCGCGGCGGGCGCGATCCAGTCACCCACGCCCCGCACCGGAGGGACCACCTCCCGCTCGTCCGTGGCCGGGTCCCGTAAGAAGGCCATCGAATCCGAGCTGGGCGCGCTGAAGCGGCACCTGCGGAAGGGCCGGCTGATCTCCACGTGGATCGCCGAGCACATCCCGGAACGGGCCCTGGGGATGATCGCGGAGGATGTCGCGAAGGGTGTCCTGCTGGATGTCGCTGTCGAGCGGGCCGGGGATATCTGCCTCAACGGTGATGCTACATTCGGGGTGACCGGGCCGCCCCTGGGCGTGTCTGGCGACGAGTCCATGACGGCCGGCCCGGTCAGCCTGCACAAGGCCGCCGGGCACTGGCCCGGCTGGGAACGGGACCTCGGTCTCGTCGGACGGTACAAGCAGCAGATCTCCCAGGCGTTCCACGACGCGGAGGCGCGCGGTTCGGACTTGCGGAAGAAAGCCGCCACCGGGGCCATGTTCGTGTCCAACGCGACGCTGCGGGACCTGATCTCCGATGAGGTCCGCGACGTCTTCTCCGACGCCCTCACGCCCCTGTGGACGCACGCGTGGAACCTCGGGTACGCCTCAGCCAAGGCCCTCGTCACGGGACAGCCTGCCGACTTCGCCGCCAAGCATGACGGCGAGGCGCTGGCCGGGTTCATCGGCACCGAGGGCGAGCACTGGCTGTCCCAGATCGCCCGCACCGGCCTGGGGAACAACAGCGCCCGGTCTGAGCTCATCGCCCGCACCGAGGTAGCCAGGGCGATCAACAGCGCGGCCATCCAGTGCTACCGGGACCACGGCGTCACCCACAAGCACCTGCTGCTGTCGCCGGGCGCGTGCGACCTGTGCAAGGACGCGGCCGATGACGGGGTTGTCGCCCTCGATGCGCCTTTCTCCAGCGGCGGCGTCCTGGGCCTCTCGCATCCGGCGTGCAGGTGCTGCCCAGGGCCGGCTGGGGTCATGACCGAGCCGCCGCTCGCGGACCTTGGCAAGCACCAGTTCTTCGGCGAGCGGGAAGCCTGCATCGAATGCGGCCTCACCAAGGAAGCCCACGGTGCGGCCGATGACGACTCCCGGCTCGTGTGGCTGCTGCTCCGCGCCCGCGACGAGGACGGCAAGTGGCGGTTCCTCCTCCAGCAGCGCCCGGACGGCACGTGGGGGATGCCGGGCGGGAAACCGCACGTGGGTGAGGACGCGTGGGCCGCGGCGCTGCGGGAAACCGCCGAGGAGATCGGCCAGTTCCCCCCGCCGAGGATCGCCGGGACGTTCCATCACGTCGAGGACGACGGCAAGACCCAGGTGTACCTGTGGCTGTGCGACGTCCCGTACTTCCACCCGACCCTGGACGGGGCCACCCCCGAGGAAACCAAGGGTGTCGCGTGGCTCCGCCGCAAGGAAATCGCCGGCCTGAACCTGGCCCCCAAGTTCCGGGAGGACTGGGAGAAAGGCATCTGCCTGCGGGAGCACGTCACCAAGGGCCTCCAGCGGACGGTGAACGAGAACGGGGAAATCCTCGAACTCACCCCGGCCTCACAGCGCCTCCAGGCGACCGGCGCGCGCTGGCCGTACCCGCACAGGGCCGACGGCGCGGAATGGCCTGACGCCGGCCCTGGAGCCGTCCCGGACGAGCACGGGAGCGCGGGCGGGGAACCCCCGCACTGGAACGACGACATGGCCGAACCCGAGCCGCGCGACACGCTCGAGCCCAGGGGCGGCGACGACGGGACGATGCCGCGCGGGCGCAAGCCGAATCCTCCCGCCTCCCGGTTCCCGGACCAGGGCGGCGAGGACGACGGCGCGTGGCCGTACCCGCAGACGACGCTCACCCCCGGAGCCTCCACCGTCGGTGCTCCCAAGAGCGGCGGGAACGACTCCGGTCACCCGGTAGTCGGGTCCGTCCCGGCGAAGACCCCGAAGCCGTACCGGCCGCACGCGGTCGCGCCCGAGGTGTTCGACCCGGCTGAGGCGGTCGAGGACTGGAGCCCGGAAGCGGACTCCGATGTCGTTCACGACGTCGGCAAGGGCGCAGGCGACTACCGGGACGCCAACCCGGTCGACCCGGAGCACATCCTTTCGATAATGCGGGCTAACTTCCCGGAATCTGCCCTTTCCTGGGTGAAGCGGGCTGCATGGACGGGCCCTCAGATGGTCCCGTGGGACCGGATTGACCACGACGACGAGGCGAAATGGGCTGCCGCGCACCAGCCGGCGAAGGTCCGCGAGTTCGTCCGGGATATCAAGGCGGGCAGGAAGACGAACCCGTCGATCCTGTTCCAGCCTCCGGGTGACGGCAAGGTCATCGTTTCCGACGGGCATCACCGGGCCGTTGCCCGGCACTCCATGGGGCAGGATGTCCTCGCCTACGTCGGCCACATCCAGGCGCGGGACCGCGAGGCGGCCGAGCAGACGCACTCGTTCCAGTTCCACAGCGGGAGCGACCCGGCAAACAAGGGCGGCAACGCCGAGACGCTGCGCGAGTACTGGACGCACGAAGCTCACGGCGGCCCGACAGACTTCGCCTACGCCGACGAAATCGCCTGGGGAACCCCCGGTGACTTCATGCGCGCGGTCAATCTGCTGAAAGAGCACGCGCACATGACCGACGAGCAGGCCAAGGGCTATGCAAACCTTATGCACCACCGGGCGCTCGGCTACTGGCCCGCTCAGCACGCGGAGATGGAGCGGGGCAAGTAGTTGGCGACGTGGATTTACCTCCTCGTTGACTTCGGGATGATTGCCGCCCTGCTGCTAGCCCCGCTGCTGCACTGGTGGTTCGACCTGCGGTTACCGGTACGTGATTCCCTCGAACTCCGCTGGCGCTGTCGCCTCCGTCCTGATGTGCAGGTTCCACCTCGGGTGAGCCTTGAACGACAACCGCAGCGACGGGAAGGCTGCCGACCCGGACAGGAACGCGCCCGGTCCCCCGAGTAGGGCGGGCCGCATCGTCATCCCCTCGCGGATCTCGAAGTCCTGCGGTTCTTTCGCCTGGTACTCGCGGATCCGCCCGTCGGCGTACTCCACCCGCACGAACACGCGGGCCACGGCAGCAGAGCCCTCAGGCTCGTACCGGATGTCTGCTACGGGAGGGGCTTTGACGATCTCGCCGGATACCGGGACTAGTTCATCGCTCATCCGCCCATGATGGCAGCGACGGCAGGTAACGCATGACGGGGGTAATTCCCTGCTCCAACTGCGGCGAGCAGTTCAGCCCGGTTTCCACCCGGTGGCTGTGCCCTGCCTGCGGATGGAAAGAGTCCTGCTGCGAAGGCGAGCCGGCGCCTGCCTGCCATGGCAGTTGACGCCGCCCGCCTCCTGTCCGCTGTCGCGGACGCCCTGAACGCGCTGGAGAACGCCGGGATCACCGTGGACCTCGCGGGCGGGGCGGTGATGACCGGGCGGGGTTACGTGATGGCTGTCGGGGATGGGCGGCTGGGTCACAGGTGGCAGGCCCGGACGCGACTCTGGACGCCGCTGTCACCGCCGGACGATGGCAGCGACGAAGACTAGGGCAGATCCGGCTCCTGGTCATCGGCCCAGCGTCCGAACGTCTCGGCCGGATAGACGATGAACGCCACATCGGCGGGTTCCATGCCAAGCGAGCGGGCGATCCGCTTGACGGGCGACGGGTCGTCGTCCGAGAGCAGATTCCAGACGCGCCAGACGGCCCGCTCAGTGTCGTTGAGGGTGCTCGTAGCCTTAGCCATGGTGCCGTAACCGTCCTTCGCTCGGTTCGGTGCCCGAAGCCCCGGAGTGTGCCATCACTGCGGGGCTTCCTTATGTCGTCAATCTTATCGCATCAGGCCACCTGGCCTGCCGTTTTCTCATAGAACGGAGCCGTGTGGCCGCGACTCTCACAGGCGCTGGAGACCTGCTTTACGCGTCGTTCCCCATCGACAAGGTGGAAACGGACGCCGACGGCGACCTGATCGTCTACGGCAAGGCGTCCGACGGCTCCATCGACAGCGACCAGCAGGTGGTGGCCCCCTCCTGGATGTCCCACGCCGCCCAGGCATGGAAGGAGAGCGGAGCCAACCTCCGCGTCCAGCACAACCCCCAGCGGGACCCCGCCGGGATCGGCCTGGACGTCGAAACCGACGCCTCCGGAGCCACCTGGGTCAAGGGACTCGTAGTCGAACCCATCGCGAAGAAGCTGGTAGCGAAGGGCGCGCTCCGTGCCTACTCGGTCGGCATCGCCCGGCCCACCATCGAGCGTGACCCGACCGGAAAGGCCCGCGGCGGGATCATCACCGGGGGCGAACTGGTCGAGATCTCGCTCGTTGACCGGCCGGCGAATAAGGCGTGCGGAATCCAGCTGCTGAAGGCCGCCGATGACGGCACTCCCGAGTACGTCGGCAAGGTCTTCGGCTCGGAAGACGCCATCGCTAAGGCCCTCGGTGCCGACGTAACCAAGGGCGCCGACGACGGCTTCGTGAACGTGGACCTCCCCAGGGGCGCGTCGATCTCCATCTCGCCAGCGGACTTCGCCAAGTTGCGCACCCTGAAGCAGGAACTCACGGTCAAGACCGCCGCCGCGACGGAGAAGCGGGACGTGAGCACGGCCGAGCGCCGCGACCTCGCCAGCCACGGGAACGCATTGCCCGACGGGTCCTACCCAATTGACAACACCGGGGACCTCCAGAACGCCGCTGTCCTGGCGCGTTCGGGTCACGGTGACGCCGCGGCTGCGCGCCGCCTTATCGCCCGCAGGGCAAGGGAGCTGGGTGTGGCCAATCCGCTCGACGAGAGCGACGAGGCAAACAAGTCCGCGACCGCCGACGAAGCCGTCCTAGATGCGGCCATGCAGGCGGTGTTCCCCGACGCCGCCGTCAAGGAAGCCGAGCCGGAGGTCACCAAGGACCCGGAACCCGACGCCAAGGACAAGCCGGTCAAGAAGGCCAAGAAGAAGCCGAAGAAGCTCCCCCCGTGGCTGAACAAGCCCAAGGACGACGACGGCGACTCGGATGACGACTCGTCCTGCAAGCAGGACCACGTGCACACCGAGAAGTGCCACACCACCCCCGCTGAGGCCGCTGGCCTGTCCGGCACCCACGACATGACCTGCGCCCCGGTCCCGGAACTGCTGGAGAGCCCCCCGGTGGCGTCCATGAAGTCCGCTCCCGACCCGGCGTCCGCGTCCGGCGCCCTGGGCCAGAGCATGGACCCGGCCCCGGTCCCCGAACTCCAGGAAACCCCGCCGCCCATGTCCGCCAAGGACGCCGCAGAAACCGCCATGATGAAGACCTCTCCCGAGGTCGCGGCGATCCTGCGATTCAAGGCCGCGGGCATGGACGTCGAGCTCGGCCGGCTCCACGACCTGACCTGCCCCGCCTACCACCCGGAGGACGTGGCGAAGTGCCACCCGTTCGCCGACCTGTCCCAGGTCGACGAGGGGTACTTCCAGCGGGAAGCGGTCAAGGCAGCGTGCGGCCCGGACATGGACCGGGCTAAGTCCCTGAACCTGGCATGGCAGGCCGCCCGGGTCCTGCGGACCGCCGACCAGGGGCAGGTGAACGACTTCCGGCTGGAGGCGCACAAGGCGTTCCGCGACGCCAACCCCGGCCCCACCTCGGCGCCGACGCCGGGGCAGATGTCGCCCGGGAAGTTCAACCGCCCGGTGATCACCGACGGGCACGCTGCCCTGTCCCCGGCGTACGGCAGCCCGAACTCCAGCCCGCAGGTCGCCACCAGCGCGCCGAACGCGCACTCCTTCGACCGTCCGCCGCTCGCCTCCGGCCACCAGTCGCCGTCCCCGTCGCACATGAAGGGCGGACTCGGCGAGTACCCCGCACAGCAGGGCGTCCCCACCCAGCTCAACTACGCGGTCATGGAGAAGGAACGCGCCCGGCACGCCCTCATGGCGATGCACGAGCACCTGTCCCGCCAATTCCCCGAGGCCTGCCCGATGTCCCTCGACGCGCCGCCCGTGCAGCCCGAACGGCACCCCGTCCCCGCCGCAGTCGGCAAGAGCATCACCCCGGAACCGGCCGCGGCGGCACCGGCTCCCGTCGCCGCAACCTTCAAGGCCGAACCCGCCGGCGAGGAAATGTTCGCCGACGCCGACATCTACAAGAGCTTCAAGAAAATGCGCAAGAAGCTCGGCAAGAAGGTCCTCGCCGGGAAGATGACCGTGGACGAGGCTAGGGCGAAGATGGGCCGCCAGTTCGCCCAGAAGGCCGCCGAACCCGAGACGCAGGACGTGCAGAAGTCGGCCGCGCCGGACCTCTCGTGGTCCGAGGGTGTCACGCACCAGGGTCCCCCCATCGCGGATCTGGTCAAGTCCGCGGTCAGGGAAGCCCTCCACGTGGAATCCGTCCCGCTGGAGCCCGCCACGGTCGCGTCCTTCGACCCGTCGCCTGCCATCGAGGCCGCCGTCACCAAGGCCGTCGCCCCCCTCCTGGAGAAGATCCGGGAGCAGGACGAGACCTACACCGCCAAGCTCGCTGAACAGCAGAAGGTGATCGACGCCATCGCTGACCAGCCAGACCCGTCCACGGCCGCATTCTCCGGCCTGGCGTTCAACCCGGTACGAACCAAGGCGGCACGCCCGGCGGGCGTCACCGCACAAGCTGAGATCGCGGAGCGAACCCAGAACATGGTCATCCGGAACCTGCAAGAGCTCTACAACTCCAGCTCGGACCCCTATGAGCGGGAGGGCTACTACAAGACCCTCAGCAAGATGAGGGGGTTCACCGAGCCCTAAACCCCCGAAAGGGAGAGTTTGTGGCAGTAACACTCGACAACGACGAGGCGCTACCAGCCCCTCAGATGGGCGCCGCCCAGGGTGGCGCCGCTAACGCCCTCGCAGCCCGCGAAGCCCGCCGCAACACCCGCTACGCCGACATGTTCACCGGCAAGGCCAAGGGCCTCGTCAAGGGCGTCGGCCACGTCATCAACAACGGCGTCCCCCTCTCCGAAGCCACCCACGGCGCGGAGATCATGACCCGCCAGCACGACACCATCACCAAGACCCGCGCCGCCACCATCGACGGCGCATGGAACACCGACGACGTAACCGCCGGGATCTCCAACGAGTTCTGGGGCCACCCCCGCGCCGGAGCCATGAAGTTCATGGCCCAGCGCGACAGCATGGTCCGCAAGAACTTCACCGCCACGAACCTGGGCGGGTCCGGCGCTCCATACGGCCTCGTGCCGTTCGATTTGCTAGCGCCTTAGAACGCTAGGGCCTGCATGTTGCGAAACATGCAGCAAACCCCGCTGTTCGGCGAAACTCCTTCGCACTATCCAGGGATCTGATTTATCTGGTATAGTGGTCATGTGGAAAACGCCGATGTCGTCCGGTACGTAGCCGGCCGGCGGTAGAGACTGAACGCGGGGTATCTGGTGGACTGGAGCAACCTCAAGGCGGACTACGAGCGCCTTGGCTCATACTCAGCCGTCGCCGCCGAATACGGCGTAACGAAGGCAGCCGTCGCACATCAGGCGAAGAAGCAGGGGATCAATCCCAAGCCAGAAGGCCGATCACTCAAGATCGACTGGAGCGACCTGCCGGACCTGTACGCCAGCGGCATGACCTACGAACAACTGGCAGCGCACTACGGATGCAGCATCCACGCCATCCAGAACGCGATAAAGCGACTGGACGTGAAGCCGCGGCCGACGGGCCTGCCGGAGGGTTACGAGTGGACGGACGAACGCCGGGCGGCTCACCGCGCGGCCATTGACCGTCCCGAGTGGCGAGCCAAGATGCGCGAGAACTTGCTGCAGCGCCTCCCTGAAATGCGGGGGCCGTCAGCAAACTCGCCCCTTGAGAAACTGCTTCAGGCAGCACTCATAAAGACCGGCATCAGCTTCTCGACGCAACGCGTCCTGCTGGGCCGGTACTGCGTAGACATCCTCATCGACCAAGCCCCGGTCATCATCGAGGCGGACGGCGCGTTCCACAACCTGCGCAAGAAGCAGGACGCGGAGCGGGACGTCGCGCTCACCGAGGCCGGGTACCGGGTCTTCCGGTTCACGGGCGCACCGATCAACCGCGATGCCATGGGCTGCATTGCCGAGGTGGTCGCGGCGGTCGGGCTTACGCCCGACGCCAACCCGGTGGCCGACATCCGCACCGGGATGATGGGACCGGAGAACCCGAACTGGAACGGCGGCAAGCGCACCGTCACCTGCGCCCACTGCGGCGCAGAGAGCAAGCGTAACGCCTTCCAGACCCAGTGGAAGAGGACGTTCTGCAACCAGAAGTGCTACGGGGCGTGGTTGCGCGCCCATCCCGAGGAGAGCAGCCGCAGGAAGTGGGCGGACGCCCGTCGCGCGGCTCTCCAGGAAAGCCAGATAGTGTCACAGTCCGAGCCTGCGTGAGAACGTAGGAGCTACCCGGAAACGAGGTAGCCCGGCTGACGGGGCCGGTAACAAATCTGTCGCGCTTGATCTACCCCGTCTACACCCTTTTCCGCAACAAGTTCCCCCGCCCGGCGGGCCAGGGCGCTTCGCGGCAGGTGTACGGCCTCCTGGGCATCTCCGGCTCCCAGACCGGCGGACAGGGTGTCATCGACATCTCCATCCCGGAACTCGTCTCGTCCGGCCAGACTGGAATCTCCAGCACCTGGCCGCTGAACATCCCCGGCTCGGGCAAGCAAACCGAGTACAAGCTCAACGTGCCTTCCATGAACTAGGTAGGGCACGCTAAACCGCGAGAATTGCTGGAAAGCCCGCGCCACCCGCACTCACCACAGCGTGGCCCGAAAGGGCGAGCGCGACGGTTCGAGAAGAGTGCGGCAGGGGTAATCAGCAGCCGAGGGCCTAAAGGCGACACGCCCAGGGTCAAGGTTCAGAGACTCGGCACGCGGGATCTGGTGGTAGTAGAATCTTAATGTGGCGAGGATTAAAGGTCAGAAACCTCTGACCACCGCTGAGAAGCAGGAAATCGCACAACAGTACGAAGCCGGCGAAGTGCTGGAAGCGCTCATGGCCGAGTATCAGCGCGGCAAGCCGACGATCAAGCAGGTCATCGTGGACGCGGGCGGCACGATCCGCCGCCGCGGGTACGCGACCGGCACCGAGTGGTCCCCGGAACGACGGGCGGCCCACAAGGCAGGCTGCAGCACCCCGGAGTTCGCGCAGAAGTCACGCGAGGCGCTCTTGAAGCGCCTGCCGACCATGCGCGGGCCAGCGACCAACACGGCCATCGAACAGCGCATGCACGACGCGCTCAAGGCGGCCGGGATCGGCTTCACCACGCAATCCATCCTGCTAGAGCGTTACCTGGTGGACATCGAGCTTCATCAGGCTCCCATCGTCATAGAGGCAGACGGAGCGCAGCATACGCTGCGCCTCCAGAAAGCCAAGGACGCACTGCGCGACGCCGAACTCACCACTGCCGGCTACCGGGTCTTCCGGTTCACCGGCAGCGAGATCAACACCGACGCCGTTGCCTGCGTCCAGCGCGTGATCGACACCTGCGGGCTGGTGCCCGATCAGGATCCGGTCTATGAGATCCGCACCCGGTTCTCAGGCGAACTCCACCCGCTCTGGAAGGGCGGCAAACAGGAGTACACCTGCGAAAACCCGTCGTGCGGGAAGACGTTCCTTGCTCAGCCGAAGCACCGGACAGGCAAGCACGTCTACTGCAGCAAGAAGTGCTACGGCAAGGGCAAGGCCGGGGTCAAGCTCGGCCCGATGCCTGCCGAGCAGCGCGCAAAGATCGGCGCCGCCAACCGGCGCAACCACCAGACCAAGGTAGAGTCCGACCTGCGCGGAGACGCGCAGAGGGCGGCGGAAACGACCGCCCCCGCCACTCTGTTTTGAGCGGCGAGTAACAACAAGTACCGCTTCTTCGGACTGTCCGAATCCCTCAGCTGGCTCGCCCAGTTCGAGGGTCAGGGCTTCGAGGACCTGTCAGCGCTGGCCAACCTGGTCCTGCTGCAGGAAATGATGCTCGGTTGGTGAATCCTTGCCGAGCCTAAACCGCGAGAATTGCTGGAACAGCCGAGTCACCTGCCAGCGCCACAGCGTGAGCCGAAAGGCTGAGCGCGATGGCTTGAGAAGCCTGGCAGCCGAGGGCCAATCAGCAGCCGAGCGGGCCTGGTCGCAGCCAGCGGCCGACCCGATGGTTCAGAGACTATGCACGCGGCACCGCAACCAGCGGCGAAGATAGAGTCCAGCCCGCGCGAGAGCGCAGGGAGCAACTAGAGGAATACCAGCTCATCGCCGGCTCGTCGCAGAACCTTGCGGTCCCGGCCGCGCCGACCATCACCCAGCGTGTGGCCGGCTCGAACGAGACCGCCATCACGGGCGGCGGCACCCACTTCTCCGTCCTGATCACGGCGCTGAACTACTTCGGCGAGACCGCGGCAGGGACGGCCACCGCGGACACCCCGCTGACTTCCGGTAACGTCGTGGACCTGACGTGGACCGCGATCCCGGGGGCGCAGCAGTACAACATCTACGTCTCCACCAACGCGACTGCGGGGACGAACGCGTACCTGCACGTGGGCACGTCGGTCCAGTCCGGCACCACGTACACGGGCAAGCAGTCCTCGAACGCGGCCGGCGGGGTGAAGTACACCCTCCAGGGTGCCGTGGCCACCAGCACGAACGGCACGGCGCCGACCTCCGACAGCGGGACGGGCGGGAACAACCGGCTGGAGGGGCTCATCCCCACCCTGTCCGGGCTGTCCTGCACCGGCACGGGCCCCTACTCGCAGGTGGGGTTCGAGTCGCAGAACGTGTGGAAGGGCGGCTACATCAACCAGAACGTCGGCACCCATTTGTCGACGAATGCCATTTTCACAGCCCTCGACGGCTTGTGGGAGAATAATGGCATGAATAATGTCACGCCCGGCGTTTACAGGGCGGACCCGAGCGAAATCGTCGCTGATGGTGGCGACCTTATGCGCTTGGCGAACGACATTCTTTCCCAGGGTGCGGGATTGAATTACCTCCTCAACATCTCCCAGGACCAGCTGTCCGGCGTCCGCGCCGGCGCGGCGGTGGCCGAGTTCGTCAACCCGGTCACCAGGTCCACGCTGAAGCTGACGGTGCACCCCTGGATGTCGCAGGGCACCGCGCTGCTGATGTCGTACCAGCTCCCGCAGACGTGGAGCCACGTGGACAACGCGTGGGAGATGACCTGCGTCCAGGATTACGTCAATTTGGCGCCACGGCAGGGTGACCTGCCGATGGGATCCGCACTGCCCGGGGAATGCCGCCAGTCCAGGCAAATCCCGGTCACCTCAGATGCCCTGAGGTGCGTAGAGACTGTACGTGCGGGCTCTGTGTCACGAACCCCGCTGCGGGGCATTGCGCAGCGAGGGCCAGCAGAGCGAGAGACAGTCCGGTCCTGCGGGATGGTAAACCGCAGGAGGACGGCAGAAATGACCGTCCCGCTCGCTGCCTGATGGCGGCGAGAGGTAACAGGATGCAGCGTTGCCTGGCCAGTGATCGACGCAACCTTCCGCTACTCCATCAGCCTTAACTAGGTGGCGCGGCAGGGTGACCTGCCGTGGAAAACGGACCCCGATCGGGGAAGCCCGGCTGTTCAAGAGGGTAATCCCGAGCGCTGACGATGCCCGTCGGCGTGTAGAGACTGCATGGGTCTGGATCTCTGTCATGGAAGCAACCCGAGGGCATTATCGGGTGGCGGCCGGAGATCGTGGGACAGTCCGATCTGCACCAACCAGCGAAGGTGCAGAACCGCACAGAAATGATGCGGTCGCGCTGGCTGCGGCCAGCGGGGTAACAGAAATGCTTCCTGCTGGGCACCCTGGTGGCTCACGCCCCGTTCTACTCGGGCATCCTCCAGGGACTCCAGGTCAGCGACGTCACGCCGTCAGTTAACTGAGGCGGCCCTGCGGAGCGATCCGCAGGTGAATAACGGCACTGTTCGGGGAACCCCGGCTGTCAACAGGGGAATCCCGAGCCACGGCGATGCCTGCCGTGGTGTAGAGACCGTATGTGCTGGGTCTGTCATGGACGGACGCTCAAGGCATCATGAGCGGCCGGCCGCAGACCATGAGACGGTCCGGCCTGCACCAACCAGCGAAGGTGCAGAGGCCAGCGGAAACGACTGGCCCGCCCGCCCCCGTGGCGGGAGGTAACAGCAACGACTCGTGACGTTCGCTTCACACATGTAGGTCACTAAGGAGGCCCGGACGGGCAACTGTCCGGGCCTCCTGCCACAACTGAATGCAGTACGCGCCGGAAGGGTGATGTGTGGTCGCTTCCCCTACTGTCTTCGCCACGAACGGCAAAGAAGGCGCCGGCCTGCCCGCCCGGTTCGTAGGGGCCACCGCTTCGGGTGCCCCCACGTTCGGCGCGTTCGAGATCGGCGACCTCGTGATCGACCGGACCGGCGTGGCGTGGATCTGCACGACGGCGGGGGTCCCGGGGGCGTGGACGTCGGCTGCGGCGCTGGCGCTGCCCCTGACCGGCGGCACCCTGTCGGGGCTGCTCACCCTCAACGCGGGGACGGATACGGCGGGGTCGGCCCCGGTGCTGACCACCCTGGGCGCGACCAGCGGGGTAGCCCTCCAGCTCACCGACACCACCCGGGATTACACGGTGTACCTCCAGGTGACGACGGGCGGGACGGCGACGAGCCTCACGATGGGGCACACGAACGCCGCCAGTGACGTGACCATCGTGACGTCGGGGTCGGTGTCCGCGGGGGTGCTGTGGTCGTTCCGGCTGCCTGCGGGCTGGTATTTCAAGTGGACGGGCACGACGACGGCTGTGGGGAACCAGAACGCCGTCGGGTGCTGACAACTGAATAGCGGCGGCTTGGCCGCACTGTCTCACCACTCACAACACTCCAGAAGGAGACTCGTGTGGCCATTGCGGCGACGTACTTCACCGCTGTTACCGCCGCTGCTACCACCAGCACGGCGCTGTACACCACCTCGTCCACGGCATACCAGCGGGATCTCGTCGTGACCAACGGCGGCGCTTCCACCTGCTTCATCAGCGCTGGCACCGGGGTGACTTCCGCGTCGACCACGGTCAGTTTCGCGGTGCCGACGGGGCAGCAGCTGTTCCTGCAGGGGCAGGTGCCGAACTCCACGGTCCTGTACGGGTTCGCCGCGGCGTCGCCGGCGGGCGGGCTGAACATCAGCCTCGGGTGGGCTTCGGTCGTCTCCGTCGTCTGACCCTGCCAGCAACGGAGAGAGGAGGGCCGTCGTGTCCTTTCTGAACACCATCCCGCTGCCGACTGCGGCGTTCATCGCGCCGACGGGGACCGGGGTGTACCCGGCGTGCATCCTGAAGAACGAGTCGCCGTCGCAGACGCTGTTCGTCGGCCTGTCGGCGTGCACCCCGAACACGGGTATCCCGCTGCCGCCGAACGCGAAGATCGAGTTGTCTCCGGCTTCGGGGACGGTTTTCACGTGCTCGAACTGGTCGGCGGGTACCGCGGCGGCCACCGCCTCCGCGTCGGCTGCGACGGTGGGTACCACGTCGTGGACGGTCGCGTCGGGCGGGATGCCGAACATCCCGGTCGGGACGTACTTCGTGATCGGCACCGGGACGGGCGCGGAGGTCCTGAAGGTCGCCACGTCCGCCAGCACGACGACGATCACGACCGGGACCGGGGCGCTGTTCGACCATGCGGCGTCTGAGGTGCTGTACTCGGTGGTGACGACGCCGGGTGTGCTGAAGGTGCAGGGCGGCACGGGCCTGCCCCCGGTGGCGGCGGCGGCGTTCCCGGTCGCGGCCGGCATCTGACCGGGCGGACCTGCGTCGTCGTCGGCGCGGGTGTCACCGGGGCGGCGGCGGCGTGGCATCTGGTCCGGGCGGGGTGGCGTGCGGTTGTCTTCGAGGCGCTCCCGCACGCCGGCGGCCAACTCAAAGGGGAGTTCCTGAACGGTGTGCCGTATGAGCCGCACGGCCCGCACATCTTCCACACGGGCAACGGGGAAGCGTTCGGGCTGGTCGACGCTAACTGCGACCTGAACTCCTACGAGCACCACGTCATCACCGTCGCCGGCCCGGAACGGCACCACCTGACGTGGCCGCTGCAACGAGGCGAACTCGAGGCGCTCCCGGAATGGCCGCGCATCAGGGACGAACTGGACGGGTTGCCAGCCAAGCCGTCCCGGGCGAGTTTCGAGGCGTACGCGACCGGGATCATGGGGCGGACGCTGTACGAGTGGTGCTGCTACGGGTACACCGTCAAGCAGTGGGGATGCGAACCCCGCCTGCTGTCCGCGGGTTTCGCGCCGAAACGGCTGGACCTGCGGCGCGACGGGGACCGGCGGATGTTCCGCGACCCCTGGCAGGGGTGGTGCGAGGGCGGCTGGCACACCCTCGTGGAGAACCTCCTGAAGGGCGCGGAGGTGGAGCTCGGGTGCAGGGTCAGCGTGCACAGCCTGCCCCTGGCCGACGCGTACGTGATCACCGCGCCGCTGGATGAGTTCCTCGGGGCGGATCCGCTGCCGTGGCGGGGTGTCAGGACCGAGTTCACCTACCGTGACCCGGCGGGGGACCCGCTGCCGGCGGCGGTCGTCAACTACCCGGATCCCGATGTCCCGTTCACCCGGATGGTCGAGACCCGGCAGATGAGCTTGAAGGTAGCCGCCTGCGGGTCGGTGACCGGCCGGGAGTACCCGGGGGCACCAGCGCGGCACTATCCGGTGGATGACCTGGCGGGGGAGAACCGGGCCCGGCACCGGGACCTCGCCGCCCAGGTGCGCAAGCAGGTGCCGAACGCGGTGCTGGCCGGGCGGCTGGCCACCTACGCGTACATCGACATGGACCAGGCCATCATGCAAGGACTGAACGCGGCGAGGAAGATCACCGGGAAAGCAGGCGCGAATTGAAGGTGCTGGTCACCGGGAGTTCCGGCTTCATCGGAGGACACCTCGCCCGCTCGTTCACCCAGGCCGGCCATGACGTCACGGGCATTGATATCCGCGCCCGGTATCCCGAGGATGCCAGGGATTTCTTCCGCGATGACTGCTGCGCCCATTTCGACCTGGCGGTCCACGCTGCTGCTGTCGTGGGCGGCCGGCGGGTCGTCATCGGCTCCCCCCTTGACCACGCGCAGAACCTCGAGATCGACGCCGCGCTGTTCGCCTGGGCGCGCAGGACCCGGCCGGGGCGGGTGGTGTACTTCTCCTCCTCCTGCGCCTACCCGGTGCGCCTCGCGAAGGCCGGGCGGGATCTCCGCGAGGATGACATCACCTGGCCGCCTGCACCCGGGATGATGCCGGACGAACTGTACGGGTGGACGAAGCTGACCGGGGAGTTCCTCGCGAACACCGCCCGGCACGACGGGCTGAGCGTCAGCATCGTCCGGCCGTTCAGCGTGTACGGCCCGGGGATGGCGGAAGGGTTCGCCGTCCGCGGGTTCGCCCGGCAGGCGCAGCAGCGGGCCGACCCGTTCGAGATCTGGGGCGACGCCACCCAGGTCCGCGACTTCATCCACGTCACCGACGTGTGCGGCGCGGTCGCGGCTATGGCGGAGCAGGGGATCGACGGGCCGGTGAACCTCGGCACGGGGATCGGCACGTCGCTGCTCGACCTCGCCGGGATGATCGCCACCGCCCACGGCTACTCCCCGCAGGTCAAGGTCAACACGGGCCTGCCCGCCGGAGTGCCCCGCCTCGTCGCCGACACCACGCGCCTCCACCGCTTCTACGTCCCCGCCGTCCGCCTGGACGACTACATCGCCGCTGAGGCGAGCCGGCTGTGACATCCCCGCAGGACACCGCGGCACGGGCCGTGACCGGCCACGGGGCACGGCAGGACCCGTGGGAACTCGGCACCGTCCTGCACATCCTCGCCGCCACCCGACCGCAGTTGATCGTGGAGATCGGGTCATGGGCCGGCGGGTCCCTGTACGCGTGGGCGTCCACCGGGGCGCACGTCATCGGGGTCACCCTTGAGGAAACCCGCCCCGACCTGAACCCGCACGGCGCGGACATGATCTGGGGCGACAGCACCCAGCCCGCCACCCAGCAGGAACTAGAGGCTGCCCTGGCCGGGCGGGCGCCGGACTTCTTCTTCATCGACGGGGACCACTCCGCCGGCGGCGCGGAAAACGACTTCCGCCTGGCCATGACAGCACGGGCGCGGATCATCGGGTTCCACGACATCCGCCACCCCGCATTCCCCGGAGTCCGGGACGTGTACGAGAAGGCGTGCCAGGGCCGGCGGCACATGGAGATCGTGAACCCGCACCCTCCCCTGGCGAGCGGCGGCACGGATGTCATCGGCACCGGGCTGATCTGGGCCGGCCGGTGAGCGACCTGCTGGTCCTGCTGCCAGTCCGGCACCGCCGGGAGAACGCCATCCAGTGCGCCGCCTCGTTCGCCGCGACCGCCCGTGACGCGGAACTGCTGATCATCTCCGACGCCGACGACCCCTCCTACGACGGCATCGACTGGCCGCAAGGCGTCCGCACCCGGGTCATGGACGAGTGGATGCCGTACGTCCCGAAGATCAACAAAGTCGCGCTCGAGGTGGCGGCCGGGTACAAGGCACTGTTCGCCATCGGGGACGACTGCGTGTTCCAGACCCCTTCATGGGACCGGATCATGATGGGCGCGCTGGAAGACATGGGCGGCACGGGCATCGTCTACCCGGAGAACCATCGCCGCCGCGATGTCCCTGAGCAGTGGATGACCTCGACGGACATCACGCTGGCGCTCGGCTGGTTCGCCAACCCCGTGCTCAAGCATTACTGGACCGACAACACCTGGGCAGAGATCGGGCGCCGGGCAGGCTGCCTCAAGTTCTGCCCCGACGCCGTAATCGAACATAGGCATTACTCGGTTCACAAGCCCACCGAGTACGACGCGATCTACCAGCAGTGCGAGCAGTTCGGCCCGCACGACGAACGCGCATTCCAGGCATGGCGGGCCAGCCAGATGCACGCCGACGTCACCACCGTGAAGAAACTCCTGGACGCCAAGGGCGCCGGGTACAAGCTGACGATGAAAAGGGACCGCGGATGACCGACCTGCTCGTGATGGTGCCCACGCGAGGGCGGAGGGCGAACTGCGAGCGGCTGCTCAAGTCATTCCGGGAGACCGCCAGCCCGGGGACCGACATCGCGTTCATCGTCGATGACGACGACGAAGCCACCTACGAAGGCGTCGAATGGGGCGATGCCCTGCATGGCGTCCTGTCGCCGCGCGGCACCCTGCGGGAAAAGCTGAACCAGACGGCTGCCGCGATGCAGGACACCTACCCGGCCCTGATGTGGACGGGCGACGATCACGTGTTCAAGACGGACGGCTGGGACCGGCTCCTGCTCGCCGCACTGGAAGACCTCGGCGGCCACGGCTGGATCTACCCCGACACGGTACGCCGCAGAGACGTCCCCGAAATCTGGCTCGCCTCATCGGGCCTGGTCAAGGCGCTCGGCTGGTTCTTCCCGCCCCACGTCAACATGTACTACGCCGACAACAGCATCGCCGAGCTCGGGAAACGTGCCGGGCTGATCCGCATCTGCCCCGAAGCCGTCATCGAGCACCTCCACTACTCCATCACCCCGGACGTGGAGCATGACGCGGTGTACCGGGAGGCCGAGGACACGTTCGGGGCATCCGACCTCCAGGCGTTCCAGCAGTGGCGGGCGCTGCAGCTGGCTAACGACGTGGCGGTGCTGCGGCGGAAGTTCTCGCCGGACGTCCGCTGGGTTTTGAGCCGGATTTCAGGTGGCGAAGGCGGCAGGGAAGCCGGGCCGGTGCCTGTATCCGCCGGCTAGCAGGCGGACGATCTGCCGGGCATCCTCGGCACGCTTCTTTTCCAGGAACGTGAAGTTCGCGCTGTCGCTGATGGTCTCCTCGCAGATGTCCAGGATGGCCAGTTCCGCCTCGCACCGGACAATCGTGTCCTGCGGGTCGTTCGCCTCCATCAGCCTTGTCAGCGATGAGTCGCCCATCGCCCACACGCCATCCCAGTTGTCCTGCGGGGCATCCGGGGCGATGGTCATCAGGACCCCGCTGGACAGTTCCGTCCACACGGCGGCGTTACCCAACTCGATCGCATGCTGCGCTAGGTAAAGCCGCTCCCGGATCCTCTTCCGCAGCCACGCCACGGGCTCCTCTTCGCTGCTCATAGGCGGCCATCGTCCCACAAGGAGGACCGATGTCACTGAACATGGGCCAGTGGTCCGTCTCCGGCACGGTCCCCATCTTCACCATCCCCCCCGGCCCGGTAGCCGTCACCATGTACGTCGCCACCGGGGTCGTCTACACCGGGATGTCCACCGCGGTCTCCACGACCAACGGCATGTCGGTGCCCACGTACCCGGTCACGTTCCAGGGGTTCCCCGGATCGGCGGGACAGCAACTCTACGCCACCACCGGCAACACGACGACCACCGTGGCGATCCATTACGTCGTCTCCTCGGACAAGTGAGGTATCAGTGCCGCGCGTGCAACTTCCCCCCGGGTGCGCCGGGTTCGCGGACGGCAACTACAAGCTGATGGGCGAGCGTGGCGCGGGGTCCTTCGTCAACATCGACGACACCGACCCTGCGGGGCGGATGGCGCTGAAGAAGCTGAAGAACCAGGACTACGCCTCCGCCGGGCTGGTGGACGCCGGGCCGGAGAAGTTCTTCGTCCGCAGCGGACCCGAAGGCCGCTGGTGCCCGGCCTGCCCGAACAACACCGTCTTTCACTCGTGGACGAAGAACTGCCCGTCTTGCGGCGGGGAGACGGTCCCCGAGTCCGAGATGAACCGGGACCTGCCGGCCGGGCCTTACGTGCCCTGATCCCAGTCCTCCCACGACGAGTCTTTCCAGTCATCCCAGCCTGAGAACACCTGCCCGATCCGGTACAGGCGGTCACGTAGCTTCTTGACCTCGGCCTCGGCCTTCCCTGCACGGATGACGGCTTCCTCTAGCCTGGCGGTCAGTTCCGCGTCGGCGCGGGCCTTGCGGGCAGCCTCGACCTCCCGTATGGCCGATCCGGGCAAGCCGCATGACGGGCAGCACTTGTCCCCGTCATGCCAGTCCGGATGCAGGATGTCCCAGATCGCCGACAGGTGCGCCTTGCACGCCGGGCACGTGGCCTTATTACTCACCCGCACATCATGCCAGCACCAGAAAGGAAACCCTGTGACGCTCTATGCCCGCAGTGATGTGGCCAGCATCACTGTGCCTGTTGCTAGCGGAGGTTGCGGCCACAGCCACAGCCGACCCGTGATCAACGGCGCCCCCGCCAAGATCTTCAAGCTGGACTGCCCGGACCACTGCGAGCCTTACCTGCGCGGCGAGCGCAAGCAGAAGATCCTCCGCTACCAGATCGACAAGACCACCGGCCAGGCCGTCCGCCAGGAACGCGTCGCCGACGCCGACCCCATGTGGTCCTCCACCCCGGACACCATCCCGCTCACCCCGGACGAGGAACGCACCAACGCCGTCCGCACCGAGCGGGGCCGGATGCAGATCGAGATGCTCCAGGCCCTCGCCGCGATCCGCTCCACCGGCATCAACGTCCCCGCCGAAGCCCTGTACCTGCTCGAGCGGGAACTCCCGGCGGGCGTCCTGAACGGCACTGTCCTGTGCGCCAACGGCCACGACAACGCCGCGGGCCTGAAATTCTGCGGGGAGTGCGGCGTGTCCATGGCCGCCCGCAGCGCCATCGCACCCCCCGAGCCTGACGAGCCTGCCCCGGTGGACCTGGGGCGGCTGCACGTCCAGTCGCTCCGGAAGATGGCCCGGGACCGCGGCCTGCCGGACAGGGGCTCCAAGGACGACCTCATTGGCCGCCTCCAGGCCGCTGCGTGAAGCCGTCCGTCGGCCGCATCGTCCACTACGTCAGCTACGGCACGCCGGGCGGCGAGTACAAGAGCGAGTGCCGCGCTGCTGTCATCACCGAGGTTCCCGGGCACCTTCCTCGCTCGATGGAGCCGCTGGACGGCTGCCCGAACGGCTACGAGGGCGTCTGGGTCGTCGGCCTGTGCGCGCTCAACCCGACCGGCATGTTCTTCAACCGCAATGTCCGGCAGGATGAGGACGGCCACGAGGGCGGCTCCTGGCATTGGCCCGAGCGCGAGCCGCCGGACGGCGGGAACCTGGCGGGTCTTGACCCCGAACCACTGAACCTTTCGTCAGCGCAGATAAAGCAACTCGTCAGCGAAATCCAAGCCAAGTTGCTTCAGCAGGCGAAGCGCGGCCGGCGCACGGGTCTTGCATAGGGGTATGTGAGTCGGGCGGCCGGGCTGTGCCCGCGATGCGGCGGGCCGAAACGAGGCCGCGCCGCCCGCGCATCAGCACCCGCCGCCCAATGCGCCACCTGCGGCGACGGCGTATGCGAGAAGCACCTGCTCTGGGTTGACGGCGAACCGGTCTGCACCAAATGCGCCAAGGCCGCCGGCGTGAAGGCACCACCACGATGAGGGCGGTCAGATGCAGCCGTCCCACGCGCCGCTGAGAATGTCATCCCAGTCCCGGCCGCCCCATCGCCATACCTGCATCGGTTCGGGCCAGATGGCTGGGTCGTAGTACGTCTTGCTGGTCTTGAAGTAGGTACCGCGCTGATGCCCGATCGGAGATCGGTACATCCCCATGACCTCAGGCACGGCCCTGGACTCAAACGGCGAGTCGGCCGCATCCATCCACGCCATCCGGCAGGTAGGTATCCCGTCGGCCGCCAGGTAGCGCCGCCACCGCTCCATCTGGGTTTCTGTCACTACGTCCCTCATCACTGACTGTCCTTCTGGATCCGGTCGATGGTGGTACGCCCCAGTCCCGTGGACTGGTGGATCTCCTCCTTGGAGATGCCCGCCGCGAGGGCCTTCCTTACTAGCGGGTCACGGCGGTCCTCAAGGTTGTGCCGGTGCTTGCCCCAGAGCCGCAGGGCGGCGCGCAGGGCGTCGCGTTCGGTGATCGTGTCCATGCACTAGACGATACACCATGCGATGCGCCGTGCGCTATACTTGAGGCATGGAGAAATCCTGCTCTTACTGCGGCAAGCCCGTAGGTCCTCACGGTGCCAAGGGATACTGTCCGACGTGCTACATGCGCTACCGCCGGAACGGCGTTCCCGACAAGCGAGCGCCAAAGACTTGCTCCTACTGCGGCGAGCCTGTCGGACGTAAAGGTGCCAAGGGTTACTGCGGCAAGCACTACGCCCGCTTCGCGAGGCATGGCGATCCGTCGATCTCGCTGATTGACCGGGAGAATGCCGGCGCCCCGTGCACTGAATGCGGAGAGCCGGCCGTAGCCCGCGGCCTCTGTTCCAAGTGCTGGCAGCGCTGGAACAAGCACGGCGATCCGAGCATCGTCCTGCCGGGCGGTCGTGAGGGCAGTCGGAAGTACACCCTGAATCACGCCTACTTCGAGGACATCACCACCCCGGAACAGGCGTACTGGCTGGGATTCCTCACGGCTGACGGCGGGGTCATCAAGAACGCCAAGACCTACGCTCTACGGCTGGAACTGGCTGAGGTCGACGCCGAGCAGGTCCAGATGTTCGCTGACGCGATGGGCTCAAACAAGCCGCTCTGGAACAGGCGCGGATGCGTCGGCGTCTCGCTTGATTCCTGGCGGCTGGTCGAGTCGCTCGGGTACCTCGGCATCGGCCCGCGCAAGAGCGCGACGGTCGAGCCATGGAACGGCCCCGAGCACCTGATGCCGCACTACTGGCGGGGGCTATTCGACGGCGACGGTTGCATCTGCCGGTCCTGCGGTCGCTGGCAGATGAGCATCGTCGGCAGCGAAGCCTGTGTTCACGAGTTCGCGACATGGGCGCGAGGCATCACCGGCTCGCGCGCCAAGGCGATCCGCATCAAGCATGCTGCGGCCTGCTGGCAGTGGGTTCTCGGGAGTTCGCGGATGGCAGTCCCGCTTGCCCGGGAGCTTTACGCGAACGCGCCTGTCGCACTGAAACGCAAGCAACTACTGGCCGGGGAGATCCTCGGCGGATAGAGATGGGGGGTGAGGCCCTCCCCATGTCGACGCCGTTGCCCCTCGGTCTAGCCCCGTACATCAGTCCGACCACGCTTATTACGGCGCCGACATTAGCGGAGGGCCTCGAAAGTAAACCGGAATTGACTGGGGCACCATTCCGCCAGGCGATGACGTCACCCCCGCCGAAAATATGGCCGAACTGTGGAATATGACGGCCAGGGCTACGTCGCGCTGTGATTCGTACACGAACCAGATCCTCCGCGCCACGGTAGACACCGAGCTGCTGCGCGGCCCCGACTACCGGATGACCGTAGGCCCTGCTTCGGGCGGCTCGTATCCGACGCCGTACTGGGGGAACTCCAGGGCGACGAACGCGCGGCTGATCCTGTCCCGCTGGCCCGTCCTGTCGGTGACCGGGGTGCAG
>Ga0335083_10000753_pt1 | contig 46686 bp, 42 predicted proteins | sample Lox_Sample_42_FD_206716 | JGI IMG/M metagenome (GOLD analysis project Ga0335083, IMG submission 206716) | Soil microbial communities from Loxahatchee National Wildlife Refuge, Florida, United States - Lox_Sample_4.2 | ecosystem: Environmental > Terrestrial > Soil > Wetlands | place: USA...
GAAGTGGGACTCGAACCACACGGCGCTCTTGTGGATGCAGGGCACGTACACGAGCGCCCAGAGCTACAAGATGAAGATCGTCGGCCTCGTGCTCGGGCAATAGTCCGGCGACGTCTCGCGGGGCCCGGCGGCGTTTCGTCGGGCTCCCGCGCTCAGAGCTCGGGGCCGAACAGGTGTTCGTCGCTCTTGTAGCTCTTGACGAAGAGCTGCAGCGCGAGCGTGCCGCCCGGACCCTGGAAATACATCAGGCGAAACTCGTGTTCGCCTTGCGAGAGCGGCAGCGACATCTTCTCCGAGCGCGGGCCGTGCTTGCCGTCGTTGTTCACGACGAGCGCGCCGTCGATGTAGAACATCGCGCCGTCGTCCGAGAGCAATCGGAACGTGTAGTAGTCGGCCGCGCGCACCTTGAAGCGTCCGTGGTAGTCGATGCCGAACCAGTCGACGCGCTGTTCGACTCCGGGGAAGCCGCTCGTGAACCGGCGCGGCGCGATGTCGAACACGCTCGTCTTGAAGGTGGCGACGGGCTCGCAGCCGTCGACCGCGAGCGCGCTGTCCGTGGAGCGTGAGAGGAGACACACGGCGGCGTCGAACACGCCGTCCTTCCCGCCGAACGCGGAGGCCTCGATGGCCTTCGGTTGCCGGTGATGTTCGCGTGCGCGCGGAGCGTGGGGCTCGCGCGTGGGGCGCTCGCCGTTCAACGTCGCGCGCGGTCGATCGAGCGGCGGAGGCGGCGGCGTGTTCGCGGTCTGCGGCGTGGGCGGGGTCGGGGGTTTCGGCGGCGGCGGCGCCGGCGGCTTCGGCGTCGCGGCCGGTTTCGGCGGGGGAGGGGGCGGGGGCGGCGGCTCGAGCGCGACGGGGATGAGCGTGGGCTCGGGCGGCGGCGCTTTTTCGACGTGCGGGTGCCGGCGCCAGCGGAACGCGCCGGCGACGTGGAGGAACACCGCGACGAGCACGCAGATGGCGAAGCGCCGCGCATCGACTCTCGAAAACGCCCAGCGCTGGGCCTTGCTCACGACCTCCGGCAGCCTCACGCCGCGGAGGTTAGCACTTCAGCGTTTCCGGCTCGCGACCACCAGAACCGGGTAAGAAAACGCGATTTCGCCCTGCTCGAGGCGAGCCTCCACGCCGAGCGCATTCACGCCGAGGTCGGCGTGAAAGAGGCGCCGGAGCTCGTCGGCGCCGCCGGGAGCCGGAAATGAGGCCGCCAGTTGGGTCTCGAGCCGCATCGCGAGCCCGTGCCGCGAGCTCCGCAGCACCTCGAGGGACGCCGCGGCGAACAGGCCGAGCAGCTCCGGCTCGTTCAGCGCGTGCGTGTGCGACGGATCGCGAATTCGCTCGAAGTGGTCGTAGCGCGCGTTCGAGGCGAGCGACGGCGCCACGTCCGCGACCACGACGCGCCCGCCCGCTCTGCAGACGCGCCGCATTTCGAGCAGCGTCCGCAGCGGGTCGAGCAGGTGATGGAAACTGAAGCGCGTGACGACGAGATCGAAGCTCGCGTCCGCGTACGGCAGGGTGCTCGCGTCGCCCTCGTCGAAGCTCACGTTCGCGAGGCCGAGCTCCGCGCGGCGCGCTTCGGCGCGCGCGAGCATGGCCGGCACGATGTCCTGCCCGCGGATGCTCTGCACGTGGGGCGCGAGCCGGCACGTGACGATGCCGGGCCCGCACGCGAGATCGAGCGCTCGGTCGCCCGGCTCCGGGGCGCAGAGCTCGACGAGCTCGGCGAGCGACGCCTCCGCCGAATGTGACGGAACGCTGCCGAACGTGCCGGCCTGCCGTGAGAATTGCTCCTGGATCAACGCTTCGTGGGACACGGCCGTCACGCTACTCCCCGCCGCGCTGGCCCTCTGCCTCCAATCGGACAATATTTGTCTCTTGGCGGCCAATGCCCTCGACGCGCCGATTATCCCCTCGTGAGACGCGCGCGCGGCTCGCCTCGCTCGGCATCGCGCGCCGGAGGGGCGGCGCCTTCGCCTTCGAGGACGACGCCGATCGCATCGGCTACGACTTTCACGCGCATCGCCAGCATCAGCTTCTCTACGCGATGAGCGGCGTCGCGCGCCTGCAGACGCGCACGTCGGAGTTTCTCTTGCCGCCGCAGCGCGCCGCGTGGATTCCGGCGCGCACGCCGCACGCGACCGATCTGAACGGCGCGAAGGTCCTCTCGATCTACTTCGAGCGCGCCTCGCTCCCGGGCGGTGACGTTCGCGTCTTCGACGTGCCGGCGCTCGTGCGCGAGATGCTGCTCTACGCGCGCCGCTGGCCGCTCGACCGCGCGCAGCCGCGCGCCGCGGAGGCGTCCACGTTCTTTCGCGCGCTCCTCGTCGTTCTGGCCGACGCGGTGAAGCATCGCAGCGTTTACGCGCTGCCCCGCGCCCGTTCGGAGCTCACGGCGCGCGCCATGGAATGGGTGCTCGCGCACTTGACCGAAGCGACGCTCGTGCGCGCGGCGCGCCATGCCGGCACGTCCGCGCGCACGCTGCGTCGCCACTTCTCGGCCGAGACGGGCGTGCCGTTCCGAGCCTTCGTCAATCAAGCGCGGGTTCAGCGCGCCGTCGAGCTCTTGTCGGGAACGTCGATGTCGATCGTCGAGGTGGCGTTCGAGGTCGGCTTTCAGTCGCAGAGCGCCTTCACGCAGGCCTTCCGGCGCCGCACCGGCGTCACGCCGCGTGGCTTTCGGCTGCGCGCGGCTTGAAGAGCGCGTCCGTCGGCGCGACCACGCCGATGCTCTGCAAAAAACCGAGTCGATCGGTCTCGATCGACGCGGCCGCCACCTTGCCCCTGCGCACGCGAAAGATCCCGGCGCCCGTGTTCGTGAGCGCGCGCTCGGTGGGCGCGATGCCGCGGAAGACGCCGCGATGCGTGCCGGTCCAACGCCAGCGAACCGCGACCGCGTCGGCCTCGGCGACCGTTTCGTCGATCGTGTAGGTGATGTCGGGGAAGGCGCCGTGCAGGCGCTCGATCAGTTGACGAAAGGCGGCGGGGCCGCGCTCACCCGCCGCGTCGACGTAGTCGGCGTCGACGAGCTCGTCGATGAGCGCGAAGTCGCGCTGGTTGAAGCCTTGTTCGAACAGGCGGCGGACGGTTCGTGCGTTTTCGTGGGTCGTGGCGTTGGTCATCGGTTTCTTCCTTGGGTTCGTGGCCTCACCCCTTCGATTTAGGTTCCGCCGATGCTCACGTCCATTTATGATTCGTGACAGAGATCATCACCATCATGAATCTATCGGCCATCGATCTGAATTTGTTGTTGGTGCTGCATACCGTGCTCTCCGAGCGCAGCGTGGCGCGCGCCGCCCGCCGGTTGAACGTCACCCCGCCCGCCGTCAGCAACGCGCTCGCGCGGCTGCGCGCCGTCCTGGGCGACCCGCTGACCACGCGAAGCGGGCGCGGCATCGTGCCGACGTCGCGCGCCGCCGCGCTCGCACCGGCGCTCGCGCGGGCGCTCGCGGAGCTCGACCACGCGGTTCAGGGCGGCGACTTCGATCCGGCGCAGAGCGATCGCGAGTTCACGCTCGCCGCGGCGGACGTGATTCAGCTCGTGCGCGTGCCCCGCATCGTCGCTCGCTTCGCGAAGGAGCTGCCGCGGGCGCGGCTCCGCGTCGTGAGCGTCGACACGCTGCACGCTTCCGGCGGGCTCGCGGGCACGGCGGTCGACGTCGCGATCGGCGCCGGTGAGCGCGGGCCGGGCGTGCACGCCTTGCCGCTCTACGAGGAGCGCATCGTGCTCGTCGCCCGAAGCGGGCACCCGCACGCGAAGCGTCGAGTCACGAAGCGCGCCCTCTCCGCGCTCCGCCACGTCGAGGTTCACGTCGCGCCGGGCATGCCGAATCGCGCGCTCGTGGCGAGTTACGCCGCCGCGAACGTCTCACGGGACGTGGCGCTCGTCGTGCCGACTTACGTGGCGGCTCTCGCCGTCGCCGCCGCGAGCGATCTCGTGGCGGCCGTGCCGGCGTCGCTCGTCGACGTGCTCGCGCCGCGGTTCGGGTTGCGCGTCGTCGCGACGCCGCTCCGTCCCGTCACCACGCCGATCAGCCTGCTCTTTCACGAGCGCACCGCGCACGACGCCGCGCAGCGCGCGTTCCGCGAGCTCGTGCTGCGTGCCTGAGGCGGCTCGCGTCGCGCCCTTCGTCGCGGTCGTGCGCACTTCGCGAGATCGCTCTTGCGTGGAATCTTCCGATCGCGGCAGATGCTAGGAAGTTTTGCTCTCGTCGCGCCGGGTGCGCGCCGTCGGACGATGCTCGCAAACCACGCTGCGAGAGCCAAAAATAAGAGATCTTTGGCCGCTCCGCGAGAGGTCGAGCTCGAGTTCGGCGTGCTAGTTTTCTCCGAACGGCGCGTCACTGTCCCGGGTGAGCGCTCGGAGGCTCCATTGGACTCGAAGCATCTGCTCCCCGTTACTGCACTTACTGCACTCGTGTTGTCGGCGGTCGCCTGTTCGTCCACTCCTCAGGACGGCGGCGGCACCGGCGGTGGCGGCGGCTCGCTCCCGAGCTCGGGCGGCATGACGAGCGCGGCAGGTCACGTCGGCTCGGGCGCGACGGGCGGCACCGGCGGCTCCCTCTCGGGCAGCGGCGGCAGCGCCGGTAAAGCGACGACCGGGACGGGCGGCAGCGGCGGCACCGGCGCGTCACCGGCCGGCGGCAGCGGCGGAACGCTCACCGGTTCGGGCGGCACGGGCGGCGGTTCGCCCGCGGGCGGCTCGTCGGGCAGCGGTGTGACGGGCGGCACCGGTGGCACGTTCGGCACGGCCGGCGCTTCGAGCGGCGGGACGAGCGGCAGCGGCACCGGCGGCACCGGCGCGGGCGGCGCACCCGGCACGGGCGGGAGCGCGAGCGGCGGCATGCCGGGAAGCGGCGGCAGCGTCGGCACCGGCGGCGGCACCGCGGTTCAATGCGATAACCTCTCCTTCGCGCCGAGCATGACCGGCGTCGCCAGGCCCTCGGGCGCGGCGGGCGGGTTGAAGGTGCTCGACTGGGCCGGCTTCAAAGGCGCCGTCTCCTACACGTTCGACGACAACACGCCGTCGCAGCTTCAGGACTACTCGCAGCTCAAGGCGACGGGCGCGCACTTCACGTGGTTCGTCGTCGGCAGTTGGCTGAACGGCTCGTCGTCGAACATCTCGGGCTACAAGGGGAGCCTCGCGGACGGGATGGAGATCGCGAGTCACACCTACAGTCATCAATCCGCGGGCTCGCTCAGCGACCTGCAGCAGAACGAGACGTTCATCACACAGAACTTCGGCGTGAACGCGAACACGATGGCCGCGCCGAACTGCGACGCGTCCTGGGCGAGCGTCGCGCCGAACGTGATGTTCCAAAACCGCGGGCCTTGCGGCAACCCCATCAGCACGGTGGGCGCTCGCGACATGACGAGCCCGTTCCAGCTGCCGGCGTACCTGCCGGCCGCTTCCGGCGTGACCGCATCGACGCTCACGGGCACGTACGCCGACGACAAGTGGCGCATCTTCGTGATTCACGGCTTCGACAGCCAGAACGGCACCTACCAGCCGGTGCCGATCGACGTCGTGACCGCCGCCATGTCGAGCGCCGTCACCGGCGGCTACTGGACGGAAGGGATCACCGACGTCGGCGCGTATTGGCAGGGGCAGAATCTCATCTCCGCCTCGGCCACGACGAACGCGACCTGGACGCTGCCCGCGCACTTCCCGAAGAACATGTGCGTGCGCGTCACGACGACCGGCGGCACGGTGACGCAAAAGGGCCAGGTCATCCCCTGGGACAGCCACGGCTACTACCAAATCTCGCTCGACGCGGGCGAAGTGACCGTTCAGTAGTCAGCGCGCGAAAAGCGCGAGGCCGCGCTCGAGGGACCAGTAGGCCGCCGTGGTTCCCATCGCGTAGACGAACGCGCGTGTCGTCCACGCCGGACGCCTCGGGATGCGCCCGACGAGCCACGCCGCCCCGAGGAACACGGCGATGGCTCCGAGCTGACCGAGCTCCACCCCGACGTTGAAGAACAGGAGCGCGGCGGGGACGTGCTCTTCGGGCAAGCCGGTTTCGAGCAGCGCCGACGCGAAGCCCATGCCGTGCAGGAGTCCGAAGGCGAACGTGACGAGCCACGGCGCGCGGCGCGCGAGTGAATCCGCCGGGCGCAGGCACTCGGTGCACGCGAGGACGATCGAGAGCGCAATCGTCGTCTCGACGGCCGCCGACGGCAACCACAGCCAGCCGAGCACGGTCGCGGCCAGCGTCAGGCTGTGCGCGAGCGTGAACGCCGTGATCGCCGCGATCAGGGCTTTGCGACGGCGCACCAGAATCGTGACGGCGAGCACGAACATCAAATGATCGAAGCCGGTCAGGATGTGCTCGATGCCGAGGCGCGTGTAATCGAGCGCGAGCGGCCCCAAAAAGCCGAGCCGCGAGGACGGCGGGATCCCGTAGACGCTGACGCTCGGCGTGCGCCCGTCGAGAACCCGGAGCAAGCGCGAGCCCGAGCGCCAATCGATGAGCAGCGTCACGTGCGAAGCGCCGCCCCTGAGCCACGGAAACTCGATCTCACCGACGAGGCCGCCGGGACCACAATCGAGCTCGGCGCCGTGCTGCCGGCACGATTTCGGATAGCGCGCCGGCGCGCTCAGTGCTTTGAGTGTGCCCGCGGTCGTCTGCCACTCGATCGTGAACTTGCCGGCGGCGACCTCGGTGAGCTTCAACGTCGACGAGTCGATGGAGTGAGCTCCGGCGTGAGCGAGGCACGCGAACAGTCCGAGCGCGAGCAGGGCCGCTGGCAGACGGCGCGCCGCCGGCCGCGTCACGGCGATTTTTCCTCGAACCGATACCGCGCGGCGATGGCCTGCGTCGCCCGCGCGACCGCGGCGCGCTCCTTTTCGCCTTTCCAGGCGGCGACGAGCTCGGCGTGCAGCACGTCGGGCGGCGGCAAGCCGCCGCGCACGGCGATCATCTGGACGAGCAGCAGGCGATCGTTCGTTTCGAGCTCGCGCCACTGCCCGAGCGGCAGACGGCAGATCGCGTCGGCCACGCTGGGGCCGAATTCCTGCTCGATGCGCGTTCGGTCGACGTTGGCGCCCGTCGTGCGGAGTTTCAGCGACGCGGGTGACGCGCCCGCCGCGAGCTCGGCTTCGACCTTCGCGCGCTCCCGCTCGGCGTCCGCGTCGCTCTTCGGGAACGCGACGTACTCGTGCTCGTAGATCAACGGCGTCTCGAATTGGGCGCGGTGTTCCTCGAAGTAGCGTCCGAGCTCGGCGTCGGAGGGCTCGGGGACGCGCGACTGCAAGAGGGCGCGCTCGCGCATCTTCGCGACGAGCACGCTGCGCACGGTCGGATCCTCGCGGTCGAGGCCCTCGCGCAGCGCTTCGCGATAGAGCACCTCGTCCGTCTTCCACGCCCCCATGAAGGCGCTCGCTTCCGCGCTCGTCGGAGCGCGTCCGATCTGATCCTGGTAGTGACGCAAGAGGTCGGCTTCGAGCGCCGGCGTCACCACGATCGTGCGCGGGTCGCCCGTGACGAGCCTCTGAACGGACAGCAGCAGCGCCGCGAGCGCGAAGAAGTGAAGCGTCGGTTCGCGCAACAGGCGCGCTAGCTTGGTCGGCGTGGCGCCGTCACTCCGGGGCAAGATCGCGCAGACTTTACCAGACCGCGGTCGAAAGCGCGGCGGCTCTCGTCCCGTTGCCGGCGCGTCCGTCCTTCGAGCGCGTTACTGGCAGCCGAGCGCCTGGGTCGCGACCGCGACGTCGTCCACGTAAATCGGGTTCGACCAGCTCCCCGAGTACGAACGCGGGCCGAGGCGGAGGTACTCGATCGCCGCGACCTGCGACGTGATCGCCGTCTGCGGCTGGCCGTGGTTCGTGTAGGACTGCGCCGTGCCGTCGATCGAGAGATCGGCCGTCACGCTGCTCGCGGCTTGCTGCACGTGGAGCACGTAGCAGTACCAGGTGTTCGCCATCGGGATGGCGCCGGTGCAGCCCGTTTCTTCTTGGCCGCCGCCCGTGATGTTGAGCTCGACGCCGACCGGCATGCAGGTGTCGCCGCGGTAGCCGACGCGAATGGACGGATCGTCCGTCCCCGCCTGCGGCACGAGCTCGAACACGGACACTTCGTGCGTCGACGACGTGGGCGCCGCGGTGCCCCAATAGACCCACGCGCGCACCCAATATTCGCTGAGCGAAGCGCCGAGATCGGCGTGGATCTGGCAATCGGCGTACGGGATGTTCTCGCCGAGCAGCGACTGCGCGCCGCTGTGGTGCGCGCCGCCGTCGACCTTCAACACGTGCGTCGTGTCGAAGCAGTTTTGGGGCGCCCACGGCGCGCCCATCGGGAGCGAGCCGGCCGCCTCCGATTCGAAGTCGTCACACAGGATCTTGCCGGGGATGTCGCAGCCGCTCCCGGTCGTGGCGCCGCCCGCGCCGGTGCCGGCGCCGCCGCCCGAGCTCATCCCGCCCGTGTTCGTGCCCGCGGCGCCGCTGCCCGCCATGCCGAACGTGCCGCCCGTACTCGTCTCGATGCCGCCCGTTCCGGCGTTCGCCGTGCCCGAGCTGCCGCTCATGCCAGCGGTCGCACCCGTGCCGCCCGTGGTCGCGCCGCCGTTCGCGGTGCCGCCCGTCGTCGTGGTGCCGCCGCTCGCCGAACCGCCCGTGGTGCCGCCCGCGCCGCCGGTCGTGTTGGTGCCGCCTGCGCCGCCGCTGCCGCCGGTCGCGCTCGTGCCGCCGCTGGCACCGGTTCCAGATTGGCCCGCTCGGTTCGCGCTACCGCCCGCGCCGCTCGACGCGCCCGGGCTCGCTCCGCCGGTGGCGCCGGCTCCGTTGCCGCCGCCGTTCGTCGGCGACGAGCAGGAGCTCACCACGAAGCCGAGACACACCGACGCGCACGAGACCCTCACGAAGCTCAAGAGCATCGCCGTAGGTTAGCATGCCGACCATGCGAGTCCCGACGAGCTCGACCTTCGGCGCGTGCGACGCCTTCGGGCTCGACCCCGCGGAGCTCGCGAGCGCGGCGAAGACCGGTGAAAGTACTTTCAGCGAGCTCCAGCGGCCGTGGCGCTGGCACGCCGAGCGGCCCGCGCTCGGGGCGAACCTCGGCGAGCGGGTGCGTGCGCTCGGCGCGGAGCTGCCGCGCGTGGTTTTGCGCCGCGCGTCCGCGGACGGCTCGCACAAACTCTTGCTCGCGTTTCCGCGCGACGGCGCTCGCGTCGAAGCGGTGCACATGCCGCGCGACGTGGGCGGCGGCCGCGTCACGTTGTGCGTCTCGAGTCAGGTCGGCTGCGCGCTCGGTTGCGACTTTTGCGCGACGGGCGCACTCGGCCTCACGCGGCACCTCGACGCGGGTGAGATCGTCGCGCAGATCTTGGTCGCGCTCCGCGAGCTCGGGCCGCGTCACCCGGGCGAGCTCACGCTCGTGTTCATGGGCATGGGCGAGCCGCTCCACAACTTCGACGCCGTGGCGCGCGCCGTGCGCGTCTTGACGGAGCCGCGCGGCCTCGGGCTCTCGCCGCGGCGCATCACCGTGTCGACGGCGGGGCTCGTGCCCCGAATCGACGCGTTCGCGCGGCTCGAGCGGAGGCCGCTCCTCGCCGTGAGCCTGAACGCGACGACGAACGCGCTCCGCGACGCGCTCATGCCGATCAATCGCCGTTATCCGCTGGCGTCGCTCGTCGCGGCGCTCGAGCGTTTTCCGCTCCGCGCGCGCGAGCGCGTCACCGTCGAGTACGTCTTGCTCGCGGGCGTGAACGACGCGCCGGACGACGCCGTTCGCCTCGCCGAGCTGTGCGCGGGCTTCCCCCACCAAATCAATCTGATCCCGTTCAACGCGCGTCCGGGTTCGCCTCATCGCGCTCCGAGCGACGGCGCCGTCGACGCGTTCGCGCGCGCTCTCCTCTCTCGCCGGCCCACCGTCGTCACGGTCCGCCGTTCGCGCGGGCGCGACATCGACGGCGCGTGCGGGCAACTCGTCGCCGCCGAAGCGCTGGCGGGTGCCGCGCGGACCGGGCTCACGGCTGCCTCGGGCGCGAACTTCGCGTAGGCTTCGCGCGTGGAGCTCCCGGTCAATCCGCCCGTCTTACCGATGCTCGCGAAGCGCGTGAGCGAGCTCCCCGCGGGCGACGAGTTCATTTTCGAGCCGAAATGGGACGGCTTTCGCGTGCTCGTCTTCCGCGACGGCGCCGAGATTTTCCTGCAGAGCCGCGACGAAAAGCCGCTCAACCGCTATTTCCCCGAGCTCGTGGCGGCGCTCGCGGCGGCGCTCCCGCCGCGCATCGTGCTCGACGGCGAGCTCGTCATCGCGCAGGGCGACGTGCTCGACTTCGACGCGCTGCAGATGCGGCTGCATCCCGCCGCCTCGCGCGTGAAGATGCTCGCCGAGAAGATCCCGTCGTCCGTCGTGTTCTTCGACCTCTTGTGCGAAGGCGACGAGGACTTGCGAAACCTGCCGTTCGAAGCGCGCCGCGCGCGGCTCGAGGCCGCCGTGGGCTCGCTCGCGCCGCCGCTTCACGTGACGCCCGCGACGACGGATCGCGGGGTGGCCGCCGACTGGTTCAAGCGCTTCGAAGGCGCCGGGCTCGACGGCGTGATGGCGAAGCCGAAGACGGGCGTCTACGTGCCGAACCAGCGCGTCATGTTCAAGGTGAAGCACGAGCGCGATTGCGACTGCGTCGTCGCCGGGTTTCGCTGGCACAAGCAGGGCAAGGGTGAAGCGGTGGGCTCGCTGCTCCTCGGCCTCTACGACGACGAAGGCGCGCTCCAGCACGTCGGCGTGTGCGCGAGCTTCACGAACCAGAAGCGGCGCGAGCTCGTCGAATTCCTCGCGCCGTATCGCGAGAACGCCATGGCCGAACACCCGTGGCAGCGCTGGGCCGAGTTTTCTCAGGACGGCGAGCTCGCTCGCAAGCCCGGCGCCGGCAGCCGCTGGAGTCAGGGTAAGGATTTGTCGTGGGAGCCGCTGCGGCCCGAGCTCGTGGCTGAAGTCGCGTACGACCACATGCAGGGGAGCCGTTTTCGGCACACCGCGCAGTTTCGGCGCTGGCGTTCCGACAAACCGCCCGCGGCGTGCACCTACGCGCAGCTCGAAGTCGTGCCGCCGGAAGAGCTCAGTCAGCTCTTTCGCGCGGCGCGGTGAGCCTTCGCCCACTCTCGCCACGCTCGCGTCGGGTCGTCGTCCGGGTCGGGTTTTTCCGCGGCGGGTCGCTCTTCCTCGGGCACGTGGCGCAGGTTCACGCGCACGCGCGTCCAGGTCGACGAGCGGCCGCGCATCGCGTCGACGAGCACGTCGTCGATCGCGAGCTTCGCGGCGGCGCCCGGGTGACGCGCCTTCCAGCGCTCGAGCCCAGCGAGCGCGGCTTGTTTGTCGGGAGAGTTCGCGACCGTGACGAGCGGCATCTTCACGCGCGGTTTTTTCGCGGCGGCGCCCTTCGCGCGTGACGGAGCGACCCGCGGCGCTTCGTTCGGCATTTTTTTGTAGTGGGGGGGCCAGGGTGCGTCGCCGAGGCCAGACGTTTCGTCGGCGTCGGCGAGCGCGAGCAGCTTTTCGAGCGACCCCGCGTGCGCGTCGATGTCCGCGTGCGGATCGCCGCGTTCGCGCAAGCGCGCGGGCACCGTGGCGAGCGTGAAATCGGCCGGTTCGCACGCCGGCACCTCGTCCCACCCGAGCGGCGTCGACACGCGCGCGTCCGGCGTCGGACGCACCGAATACGCCGAGCACGTGGTGCGATCCTTCGCGTTCTGGTTGTAGTCGATGAAGACGCCGTGCCGCTCTTCCTTCCACCACTTCGAGGTCGCGAGCTTCGGCACGCGGCGCTCCACGGCGCGCGAGAGCGCGATCGCGGCGCGCCGCACGTCTCGAAACGTCCAGCGCGGCTCGATGCGCACGTTCACGTGCATGCCGCGCGAGCCGCTCGTCTTCGGAAACCCGACGAGCCCCGCCTCGTCGAGCACCGCGCGCACCTCGAGCGTCACGCGCCGCACGTCGTCCCACGCGACGCCCGGCCCCGGATCGAGATCGACGCGGAGCTCGTTCGGGTGCTCGAGGTCGCTCGCGAGCACCGGGTGCGGATGCAGCTCGATGCAGCCGAGGTTCACCACGTACGCGAGCCCCGCCGCGTCGTCGACCACGACTTCGCCCGCCGTTCGTCCCGACGGAAACGCGAGCTCCACCGTACGCAGCCACGGCGGGAGGTTCGCGGGCGCGCGCTTTTGATAGAACGCGGGCGCCTCCGCGCCGTTCACGAAACGTTTGAGCACGATGGGTCGATCGCGAATGCCGCGGAGCGCGCCCTCCGCGACGGCGAGGTAATACCGTACGACGTCGAGCTTCGAGTACTTGGCGTCTCGCGTGAAATACGGCTTGTCGGGATGCGTGATCGTGACGTCGTGTCCCGAAACCGTCAGGACCTCGACGCGGGAGCCGTCGCGAGCGCTCACGGCCGAAAGCTTACGTACACACGCGGGGTGATGTCCAAGTTCCGAGCGGGTCCGGCCTTGACCTGCCGCAGGCCTTCTGCGAATTTCCCGGGCGGGACGCGTGCGTTACGACTTCGCGCTCATCCACGCGCCGAGCGTCTACGATTTTCGTGAGCGCGACGACGTGCTGTTCGCGTACCTCAGCAACTCCGACAGCGTCCACGTCAGCCCGATTTTCGAGATGCCGCCGGTCGGCATTTTCGCGCTCGAGCAGCACGCGAAAAAGCTCGGCCACCGCGCGCGCTTCTTCAACGTCGCGTCCCGCATGCTGCGCGACGCGGAGTTCGACGTCGAGCGGTTCTTTCGCTCGCTCGACGCGGCGGTCATCGGCTTCGATTTGCACTGGCTCGTCCACGCGCACGGCTCGCTCGCGCTCGCCGAGCTCTGCAAGCTGCTGCGGCCGGACGTGAAGACGGTGTTCGGCGGCATCTCGTCCACCTACTTCCACGAAGAGCTGATCCGCTACGACGCGGTCGACTACGTGATCCGCGGCTACGACACGCTGCTTCCGGTCGAACGTCTGCTCGCGTCCCGCGGCGATCCGGAAGAGCTCGCGCGCGTGCCGAACCTCACCTTCAAGCGTGACGGCGCGCCCGTAGTGAATCCGCTCTCGCACGTGCCGCGCGTCTACAGCGCGGCCGTCGATTGGTCGGAGATTTTCTCGGATCGGCGCTCGACCATGACGCCGTATAACCTCGTGATTCCGCAAGCCGGCTGCGAGTACAACTGCCGCTGGTGCGGCGGGAGCCGTCACTTCTTCGCTCGTTACATGGGGCTCGAGGGCGGCGTCGCCCGCGTCCACAAGTCGCCCGAAGCGCTCGCGACCGAGCTCGCGAGCGTCGCGCGCTCGGCGAAGGGCCGGCACACGCTCACGATGATCGATTTTTGGCACGAGTATCCGGAGCTCTTTCGCGCCGCCGAGGACGTGTTCGTCGACTCGAACGTCGCGTGCGTGCACTTCAGCCTGCACCGGCTGCCCAAGGTCGAGCACGCGGCCCGCATGGGCGCGCACGTCCAGGCCGTCCTCGAGCTCTCGCCCGATTCGCACGACATGGAGGTCGCGCGCGCGAGCGGTCGCGGCCACTACTCGATGGAGCAGATGGAAGCGTTCATCGACGCGCTCATCGGCCGCGTCCACTCGTTCGAAATTTACTTCATGATCGGCCTGCCGAAGCAGACGGCGGAGAACGTGCTCGAGACGGTCGAGTACTGCGAGCACCTGCTCGAGAAGTACCGGGGCAAGGCGGTCACGCCGTACGTCTGCCCGATGCTCCCGTTTCTCGACCCCGGCAGCGAGATCGCCGACGAGCCCGACAAGCACGGCTATCGCCGCATTCACCGCACGCTCGAAGAGCACCGCCGCGCGCTCACGAGCCTCAATTGGCGCGATCGCTTGAACTACGAGACGCGCTGGATGAGCCGCCAGGAGCTCGTCGACGTGTCTTACGAAGCGGTGCGCCGCCTCACGCTCGCGAAAGAGAAGCACGGCTTGCTCCCGTCGGCGTTCGCGGTCGCCATTCGCGATCTGATCGACGAGACGCGCGGCCTCCTCGCCGAGATCGACGCGTTCCAGGCGCTGCCCGACGGCCCGGCGAAGGACGCCGCCGCGCCGTCGATCCGCGTCAAGATCCGCGACTACAACCGCCGCCAGCTCGCGAGCGTCCGGAGTCAACAGCGGCCGATCGATCTCGGCTTCGCGCGCCGGCAATGGTTCGACACCGACGAAGCGATCGACGAAGTGCTCGGAGGCACTTGACGATCGGAGTCGCTTCTGCCATCTTCGGGCACGCGCTCGCTTTCGTGAAGCGCGCCGAGAAAGGAGACTGATGCCGATGCTTAGATGCCTATGCAACCGATGTTCGATCGTCTCCTCGCGCGCGCCGTAACGCGCGCTCACCTCGCACGAAGTCTCTGTATTTCGGCTGTGTTCGCGTTCCCGCGGGCAAGCCGAACCCACGTCCGTGCGCGTCGCTCGCGACGGCTCGCCTGCGGAGCCCGCTCGCGGCGAAACGTTTTCGGATCGAGGTCTCCCATGGCCAAGCATGCACCGCGGGAGCCCTTCGCACGCGACGGCGGCTTTCGCGGCCAACGTCTCGAAGGGCTCCTGTGCGAAGAATTGAATTCTCTGCTCGAAAGTGAAGTCAGTGATCCACGCCTCGACGGCGCGCGCGTCACGCGCGTCGAATTGACGCGCGACGGCTCGAGCGCGCGCGTCTGGTTCGTCGCGCCGAACGAACGCGACGTTTCCCTCGCCGTGAGGCACGCCGCGTTCGAGCGCGCGGCGGGCTTTCTCCGCAGCCGCCTCTGCGACGCGCTGCCGCTCAAGCGCAGCCCCGAGCTCCGATTTCGCTACGATCCGGTCGCTCCGCACGGCAGCGCCCCCTCCGCTTCGCGGAGTCCTCTAACCCCAGTCGACGAGAAGCAGTGATGTCCACGAAAAATCTCGCAAGGACCGTGATCGAGGGCGGCCGCGCGCCCTCGAACGGCTGGTGGCGTCGCTTCTCGAACGCGCAGGAACGCTCGGCGGAGCGCGGGGTTTCCGGCGCGCTCGTTCGCGGCGCCGACGCCGACGCGGCGGTCTATCCGCGCCGCAAGCCCGTCGAACGCGCCTTTCTCGACCGGCTCGGCCCCGCCGAGCGCTGGCTCGCGAAGCAAGTCGGGCGGCCGTGGAGCAAAGTGCGGAGTGAGCTCTTCGCTCGCTTCGACGCGCGCACCACGGCCGGACGCCACGTCCTCTACGGTCATCTTCTCCGCGACGTCGCCGGGGACGCCGTCGGCCGGAGCTGGGGACGCTTTACCGTCGACGTGCGCGGCATCTTGAAACGCAACCCTCGGCGTTACTGAGACGACGCCCATGCCTTCCACCCTCATCAACGGCGATCGCGTGCCGATTCGCGTCTGGGCTCCGCGGCATGAAGTCGACTCGGACGCGATCCGCCAGCTCAAGGCGGTCGCGAGCCTGCCGTGGGTCGCGCATCACGTCGCGGTGATGCCCGACGTGCACGTCGGAATCGGCGCGACGGTCGGCTCGGTCGTTGCGCTCCGCGGCGCGGTCGCGCCGGCAGCGGTCGGCGTCGACATCGGGTGAGGCATGGCCGCGCTCAAAACGAGCCTCACGGCCGAGGCGCTGCCGGACGACTTGCGCGCGCTCCGGAGCGCGATCGAAGCCGCCATTCCCGTCGGTCGTGACGCCCACCGCGAACCCGCGTGTGCCGCGGCGAGCGAAGCCGTCGCGACGAAAACGCGCGCGCTCATGAGCCGCTTCGGCGAGCTCGACGCGGGCGTGCAGAAGCTCGAGGGCCGCGCCGCCAACCAAATCGGTTCGCTCGGCGGCGGCAATCACTTCATAGAGGTCTGCCTCGACACCGCCGGCTCGGTCTGGCTCATGCTTCACTCCGGCAGTCGCAACATCGGCGCTCAGTTGGCGGCCGTGCACATCGAGCGCGCGCGGAGGCTCTTCCACAACCAGGAGCTTCCCGATCGCGACCTCGCCGTGTTTCTCGCCGGCACGCCCGCGTTCGACGCCTACCGGCGCGACCTCTACTGGGCGCAGGAGTACGCGGCGCTGAACCGCGCCGTCATGCTCGAACGACTCGAGCACGTCGTCGTGCGTTTCTTCCCCGCCGCCACGTTCGACGCGCCCGTGTCGTGCCACCACAACTACGTGGCGGAAGAGCGCCACTTCGACGAAGACCTGCTCGTCACGCGCAAGGGCGCGATTCGCGCCGGCAAGGGCGAGCTCGGCATCATTCCGGGCTCCATGGGCGCAAAATCGTTCATCGTGCGCGGCTTGGGCAACGCCCTTTCGTTCGAGTCGGCGTCGCACGGCGCGGGCCGGCGCATGAGCCGCACCCAAGCGAAGAAGGCGTTCAGCGTCGCCGACCTCGCCCGCCAGACGGCCGGCGTCGAATGCCGCAAGGACGCGGGCGTCCTCGACGAAGCGCCGAAAGCCTACAAGGACATCGACCACGTGATGGAGCAGCAGCGCGACCTCGTCGAGATCGTGGCCGAGCTCAAGCAGGTCGTCTGCGTGAAGGGTTAGGGTACACTGCCGCGCCATGTTCGTGATCGAGCTCGTCTACAAGGCCGCTCTCGAAGAGATCGACGCGCACATGAAGGCGCACGTCGCGTTTTTGAACAAGTACTACGAGGCCGGGAACTTCTTGGTCTCGGGTCGCAAAATCCCGCGTGACGGCGGCATCATCCTCGCGCGCGGCACGCGCGACGAGATCGAGCGCATCATCCAAGAGGATCCGTTCCATCGCCACGGCCTCGCCGACTTTCGCATCATCGAGTTTCGCGCGAGCCAGCGCGCCAAGGACATTCCAGCGCGCGTCGCCTGACGGTCGTGAACGTACCTGGAGAAGCACGGAGGAAGCATGAAGACGCGAGCCGCAGTCGCTTACGAAGCCGGTAAGGATCTGGTCGTCGAAGAGGTCGAGCTCGAGGGGCCGAAGGCGGGCGAGGTGCTCGTGCAATTGAAGGCGACCGGCGTCTGCCACACCGACGAATTCACGCGTTCGGGCGCGGATCCGGAAGGGCTTTTCCCCGTCATTTTCGGGCACGAGGGCGCGGGCGTCGTGGTCGACGTGGGCGCGGGCGTGACGAGCGTCGAAAAAGGCGACCACGTGATCCCGCTCTACACGCCCGAGTGCCGCGCCTGCAAATCGTGCCTCAGTCGCAAGACGAACCTCTGCACCGCCATCCGCGCGACGCAGGGCAAGGGCCTCATGCCGGACGGGACGAGCCGCTTCTCGATCGGCAAAACCAAAATCCACCACTACATGGGTTGCTCCACGTTCTCGGAGTTCACCGTGCTGCCCGAGATCGCCGTCGCCAAGGTGCGTCGGGACGCGCCGTTCGACAAGATTTGCTACATCGGTTGCGGCGTCACGACCGGCGTCGGCGCCGTGATCAACACCGCGAAAGTCGAGCCGGGAGCGAACGTCGTCGTCTTCGGTCTCGGCGGCATCGGGCTCAACGTGATCCAGGGCGCGCGCCTGGCCGGCGCCGATCTCATCATCGGCGTCGACATCAACGAGCGGCGCGCCGAGCTCGGCCGCCGCTTCGGCATGACGCACTTCGTGAATCCCGGCGAGCTCAAGGGCGATCTCGTCGCGCACCTCGTCGCGCTCACGGGCGGCGGCGCCGACTACAGCTTCGAATGCGTCGGCAACGTCGAGCTCATGCGCCAGGCGCTCGAGTGCTGCCATCGCGGCTGGGGCGTGAGCGTCATCATCGGCGTGGCCGGCGCCGGCCGCGAAATCGCGACCCGCCCGTTCCAGCTCGTCACCGGCCGCGTGTGGAAGGGCACCGCGTTCGGAGGCGCGCGCGGCCGCACCGACGTCCCCAAAATCGTCGATTGGTACATGGACGGCAAAATCGACATCGACAGCCTCATCACGCACAAGCTCCCGCTCGCGCGCATCAACGAGAGCTTCGATCTCATGCACTCGGGCGCCTCGATCCGCACCGTGATCGAATACGCCTGAGCGACGCGCCGGTTGCGGCCGGCGTCGGGCGCGCCGTGCCCGCCGTCGCCGCGCCGCGCGGCGTGGGCTGGTCACTGCCGCGTTCGTTTTTCGCGACACACGTCCGGCCGGCGCCCGGCTCGCCCGGAGCCGAGCGCCGGCCGTCTTCACGCCGCGCCGTACCGTCGTCCGACTCAGCTGCCGCTCGTGGTGTTCGCTTCCTGGTGCTCCCGCTTCGCGAACGCGTCCTTCAAGCGTGAGGTCGCGAAGTCCATGGCGTCCTTCGCCTTGCCGACCACGGCGCCGAGCCCGAAGAACTCGTGCGTCACGCCGTCGTAGACCTTGCGTTTCACGTTCACCTTCGCGGCCTCGAGCTTCTTCTCGAGGAGCTCGCCGTCGGAAGCGAGCGGATCGATCTCGGCGTTGATGATGGTCGTATCGGGCAAGCCGGCGAGGTTCGCGTTCACGAGATCCACGCGCGGATCCTTCGCGTCCGCCGGCGTGCGCAGGTACTCGTTCGTGAACCACGTCAGCATGGCGTCGTCGAGCGGCTTCGCGTTCGCGAACTCGCGCCTCGAGTCCGTGTTGGGGTCGGTGGTCGCGAGCGGATAGACGAGCAAGACGTGCGTCGGCAGCTCCTCTTTCTTGTCGCGCGCCGTGATGGCGACGTTCAGCGCGAGATTGCCGCCGGCGCTCTCGCCCGCGACCGCGACGTTCTTCGGATCGCCGGCGAAGGAACCCGCGTTCTTCAACACCCAGGCGTACGCGGCGTTCGCGTCGTCCTCCGCCGCGGGGAACTTGTTCTCGGGTGCCTTTCTGTAGTCGACCGCGACGACCACCGCCTTGGCGCCGTTCGCGAGACCGCGCGCGCTCGCGTCGTACGTGTCGTTCGTCGCGATCACGAAGCCGCCGCCGTGGAAGTAAACGAGCACCGGATAAGGCGCCTTCGCGTCCTTCGGCGTGTAAATGCGCACGGGCAGCGACGTGCTTCCCGCCTTGATCGTGCGATTTTCGACCTTCGCGACCGCTTCGGGCGTCGTGCTCTTGCCCTCTTTCTTGAGCTCGGCGTTCACGGCGTCGGCGAGCGTCGGCTGCTTGCGCGCTTCCGCCGGCGTGAGCGACTCGATCGGCTTGGCGCCGAGCGCGGCGAGCTCGTCGAGCACGGCTTTCATGTCCTTGTCGGCGCGCGACCTCCAATCCTTCGGCGTGGCCGTGCCGTTGCCGTTCGCTGCGCCGCGTTCGCCGCGCTCGCCGGGCGGACCGTTCGGGTTCGTGGCGCCGGCGTCCGTCGCGTTCATGTCGCTCGGGTTGCCCGGATTCGCGGGGGTCGGCGGCGCGTTCGGCGTCGCTTCGGTACGCTGCTCCTTTTGCTGATTGCAGCCGCTCGTGAACGCGAGGGCGACGAGGCTCGTAACGACGATCGTGCGGATTTGTCCCAACATGATTCCTCCTGCTCGCCGCAGAGCGGCGGCGAGCGACAAGCGAAGGTCATGCCGCAGCGAGGCCCGTTTAATCGGGTCGCCAGCGCCGCGCGCGCAGGTCCGCCCCGGCGCGTTTGGTACGCCCGTGGCGCGCGCGATACCCGCCGAACCTCGGGGCCGGGGCTCTACTTCGTGAAGAGCGTGAGGTCGGGCGTCTCGCCCATCTTCTCGTAGCCGGCCGGGCCCGGGTGCAGGCCGTCGGCGCTGCCGTCGGGGTTGTTCGCCGTCCACATCGCGTATTGCGCCTGGAGCTTCGGCGGACTGCCGTTGTCGGTCACCGCCGCGTCGAAATCGATGTAGCCGTCGAGCTTGTTCTTACCGCTCTTGCCGCGGATGTAGTCGTTGAGGGCTTGCCGCTGCGTCTCGTGATCGGCGCTGTAGTAGCTGTTGCCGCCGAAGGGCGTGATCGTGCCGCCGTAGACGAGGACGTTCTTCGCGTGCGCGGCGTCGCACAGCTGATCGTAAACGGTCTCGAGCGAAGTCGCCGAGGCGTTGCCGCTCCCGATGTCGTTCACGCCGTCGAGGATGATCGCGTATTTGACGCCGCTCGTGCCCAACACGTCGCGCGCGAAACGTGCCTGCGCGGCCGTGCCCGTTCCGGCGAGGTTCGTCGCGCCGATGCCTTGATTGCACATGGCGACGTCCGCGGTCGGCATGTTCATCTGCAGGCGCGAGGCGAGCACGTCCGTCCAGCGATTGTTGTGATCGCGATCGGTGCCGCGGCCGTCGGTGATCGAATCACCGATGGCGACGACGGCCTTCGCGGAGGCGTCGGCCATCACGTCGATGCCGGAGATGAAGAACCAGTGCGGCGTCCCCGTCGCGGAGCTCATGCTCGCCGAGGCGAGATCGGTGCTGCCCGAGGCCAGGTACGACGTGGTGCGCGAGCCGGCGTGCGAAGTGAGGTTGCTCGGAACGGTGCCGAACGAGGTCGTGATCGTGACGTTGCCGAGCGCCGGCAGCGCGAAGTCGACCGGGTCGGACCACACTTCTTGACCCTGGTTGATGGTGACGCCGGCCATGCCCGAGAAGGCGAGCGCCTTGTCCGTCGACGTGTCGATGGTGCTGTCGACCGCGGGCGTCGCCTTGCAGAGCGCGACGTGAGCGCCCTTGATCGTGACGGCGCCGTTGCCGGCGAGGTTCGAGAATTGGACGCGGATTTGGCTGCCGCCGAGCGAAACGTGCGTGACCTGGCGGAGCACCGCGTTCGCGAGCGTGCTCGGCGGCGCGTTGCTCGAATCCGTGGCGTACGGCGAGGCCGTCCACGTGCCGACCCAGTGCATCATGCCGCTGCTCGTGCCCGCGGAGCCGCCGCTCGCACCCGCCGAGCCGCCGCTGCTCCCGCCCGCGGAGCCGCCCGCACCGGCCATCATGCCCGCGCCGCCCGCGCCCGGTGCTCCCGCCATCATGCTCGAGCCGCCGCTCGCGCCGGTGCCGCCCGTCGAGCCGCCCGCGCCCGCGCTCACGCTGCCGCCCGCGCCGCCACTCGAGCCGCCGGTCGCGCCGCTGCCGCCCGTTGCGCTCGATCCACCGGTCGCGCCGCTGCCGGTCGAACCGCCGGTCGCGCCGCTGCCGCCGGTGGTGTGCGCTCCTGCGCTGCCGCTCGTTCCACCAGCGCCACCCGAGGTCGTGCCGGTCGCGCCGGTGCCGCTCGACCCACCGCTCGACTTGTTGCCGTCCGATGGCGTGCTGCTCGAACACGCAGCGACGATGAGAAGCGCGGAACCGAGGATGAGTGTTCGCATGTGAGTGACCCTGTTCATGAGTACCCACTCGCGCGCCAGCGTCAAATGTGTTGGTCGATGACCAGAAATGGTTACGCGAGAATGATCAGCAAAGCGACTACCGGGAATTTTGCAAGGTTGCGAACCGTGTCTGCTTTGAGCCTGGGAAGAAAAATTCAGCGGAGTCAAGCACAAGCAATGTTCATGTGGACGGTGAGCGGCAATCCTCAGTTACAGGCACATGGAGTGAGGTTTCGGGCCGGTCGTGCTACGAGCCTCCACCGAGGTCTACGATGAATAAGAGCTTGAGCTTCGTCACCGTCTCGCTTGCTGGGTTGGCCATCACTGCGAGCTGCTCGCAGGGAAGCTTGCCCTCGGGCTCCGTCAGCTCCGGCGCGACGGGCGGCGCTCAAAACACGGCCGGCCAGACGGCGTCTGGCGGTGCGGGCGGCTCGACCGGTGGGACGACCGGCGGCACCACGGGTGGCACGACCGGCGGCTCGACCATGATGATGACGGGCGGCACCGGCGGGACGAACCCGGCGACCGGCGGCACCGGCGGGACGAACCCGACGACCGGTGGCACCGGCGGCTCGACCGGCGGGACCGGTGGCTCGACCGGCGGCACGGGCGCGACGCCCGCGACCGGCGGCGGAGCCGGCATGGCGACCACGGGCGGCAGCGCCGGCACGGGGACGGGCGCGGGCGGCAGCGGCGGCGCGCCCGCGGGCGGCTCCGCGGGCACCGGCGCGGGCGGCATGACGATGGGTTCGGCTGGTTCGGGCGCGGCGGGCGGCGGGTCGATGGATCCGAACACGCTCGTTCCCGGCCTCGACGGTTGGTACTGGGAAATCACCGACACGAACGGTGATAACCCGGGGAGTAACAACTACTACCTGATCGACAACGGTCAGCAGTGTCCGATGACCAACATGTGGGCGACGACGGGCGTGAGCCGCACGAAGACGTTCCAGATGATGGGCACCGCCGGCACCGTGTACACGATCAACTTCGAGCTCCGCGGCGCGATGGGTCTGCGTTGTTACGCGGGCGGCACCGCGAACCAGATGCAGCCGAACGACACCGGGGCGAACAACGGTTGGTACGTCGGCGGGCAGCAGTACAACGACAGCATTTGGAACACCTACGAGATCGACGTGAGTCCGCCCGTCAGCGGGGAAGCGAACACGTACTTCCTCAACGGGATCCCGTCGACCTCCGGCTCGTGCGACAAGGAAATGACGTACGAGCTCAATTTCAAGGCGAGTTTCAAGGTCATGGGCAACAGCACCCTGACCTTCACGACGCACGACGCGAACTGCAAAGCGCAGCAGAACTGCGGCGCAACACCCGCGTCGGGCTGTGTTCCGCGTCAGATCGATCTGTCGGGCATGTCGCCGGCGCCGACGTTCAGCCAACCGGTCGCGAACGTGGTCGGTGCGAACACGTTCTACCCGCAGTGGTTCTATTTCGACGTGAAGACGATCACGAGCCAGTAGTTTCGGTCGACAGCTAGTTGCATCCGCGCCGAGTCTGGCGTTGTCTCGGGCACGCCTGCGAGTCGGGCGTTGTCACTCGTCACCGAGGAGATGATTGTGGTCCATTCGCGATCTTCGGCGCGCGTCGCCCGAATCCATCTTGCCGTGTTCGCTCTCTTCGCGGTCGCGTCGCTCACGTCGAGTCACGCGCGCGCCGAGAAGACTTTGTTCAAGGACGGAGACTGGGAGATTTACACGGACGGGCGCGTCGGCGGCTTCGTGAGCTACGTCCACGGTGACGGCTTCCCGCAGCCGCCTTACGTGTTGCCCGCCGGCACCGCGCCCGGGCCCGGTTCCGTCGGCGTGCCGCTCCACACGATCAAGGGCGGCGGCTGGGCGCTCCCGGCCGACAATCAGCTCCTGAACGATCCGTCGCAGGGCAGCACGACCACGAATCAGGGCACCGTCGACATGATGCGTGTCCGAAGCGGTTTCATCTCGAACACGATCGGCTTCGGCGTTCGCGACCAGATCTCTACGAACACGAAGATCTCGGGGTACTTCCAGCTCTGGGCGTACATCGAGAGCATGAATCGCCAGAAGAACAATCCGAACCCGCCGGACGTGCGCCAGGGTTACGCGAAGATCGAGGGCAAGTGGGGCAGCGTCCTCGTCGGGCGCACGCGCACGCTCTATTCACGCGGCGCGACCGACATCGACACGATGTACGCGCACCGCTGGGGCGTCGGCTTTCCGAACGCCGTCGACTCGAACGGTCCGACGCTCGGACAGATCGGCTTCGGCGTGCTCGGCAGCGGCTTCGCGAGCGGCGTCGTTTACGGCACGCCGACCATCGCCGGCCTGCACCTCGACGTGGGCGCCTTCGATCCGATCGCCCTCACCGGTCCCGGCGTGTGGCAGCGCACGTGGTTCCTGCGGCCGGAAGGCGAGCTCACGTGGGAGCAAGCGATCGGCTCGTCGTCGAAGATCGTCGCGTTCGCCAACGGCGCCTATCAGGAGATCTACAAGGGCGGCTACTGCCCGCCGCACTCGCAGACGGGCCAATACTGCAGTGAAGCGGCCGCCGGCTTCGGCTACGGCGTGCGCGTCGAGATCGGCCCCGTGCATCTCGGCTTCGCCGGTCACCGCGGCAAGGGTCTCGGTCTCACCTACGCGCTCGAACAGAGCGACGCGGCGCAGGACAAGAACGGCAACCTGCGCCTGTTCGACGGCTACTACGGCCAGTCGCAATTCGTGATCGGCCCGGTCGACCTCTTCGGCGGGGCCGGCATCACGCGCGTGTTCTTGAACGCGGTCGACAAGCTCACGGCGCCGGACCCGCGCGACGCGAGCGGCGCGACCCAGGTCATCGCGACGAGCGTCATCAAGTATCAGCTCGGCATCAACGCGGGCGTCGTCTATCACATGACGCCGAACGTCCACTTCGACCTCGACTACTTCCGCGCCCAGGCGACGTGGTACCTCGGTGAGCAGCAGGTTCTGCACTGCTTCAACGGCGGTATGACGTTCAGCTGGTAACCGACCGTGACGGCTCCCACGCGCGGGCCGGGGCGCTACCGCTGGCTCATCTGCGCGCTCCTCTTCTTCGCGACGACGGTCAACTACTTCGACCGTCAAATCCTGTCGTTGCTGAAAGACATGCTCGAGCACGAGCTCGGCTGGTCGAACACGCAGTACGGCGAGGTGAACGCGGCGTTCCAGGGCGCTTACGCGTGCGGGCTCTTGCTCTTCGGCGCGCTCATCGATCGCGTGGGCGCGAAGGTCGGTTACGCGCTTTCGATCGGCGCGTGGAGCGTCGCCGCGATGAGCCACACGCTCGCCGGTTCGGTGAGCGGCTTCGTGAACGCGCGCGTGGCGCTCGGCTTGGGTGAAGGCGGCAACTTTCCGGCTGCCATCAAGAGCGTGGCCGCCTGGTTCCCGCGGCGTGAACGCGCCCTCGCGACGGCGATCTTCAACTCCGGCGCGAACGTCGGAGCCATCGTCGCGCCGGGTGTCGTGCCTTGGCTCGCGTCCACGTGGGGCTGGCGCTCGACGTTCGTCGCGGCCGGGGTCGCCGGTCTCGTGTGGCTCGGATTCTGGCTGCCCGTCTATTCGGCGCCGGAGGACGCGTCGCGCCTCTCGCCGGCGGAACTCGCGCACATCCGGAGCGACGCTCAGGACGACGCTGGGCGCGCAGCTCGCCCGACTTGGTTCAGCTTGCTCGGCAAACGCGCGGCCTGGTCGTTCATCGTCGGCAAGTTCCTGACCGACCCCGTGTGGTGGTTCTTTCTCACCTGGCTGCCCGACTTCTTCCAGAAGACGCGCGGGCTCGACATCAAGCACGGCGCCGTCTACCTGATGTCGACGTACTCGATCGTCACGGTGCTCAGCATCGTCGGCGGGTGGCTGCCCGGACGGCTCGTTCGGCGCGGGGTCGGCATCAGCCGCGCGCGCAAGATTTCGATGTTCGTCTTCGCGCTGCTCGTGGTGCCCGTGCTCGGCGTCACGCAGGTCGGAGCGTGGTCGGCCGTGTTGCTCATCGGGCTCGCGGGCGCCGCGCACCAAGCCTGGTCCGCGAACCTCTTCACGAGCGTCTCCGACATGTTCCCGCGGGACGCCGTCGGCTCGGTCGTCGGCATGGGCGGCATGGCCGGCTCCCTCGGAGGCATGCTGTTTCCGATTTACGCGGGAAAGCTGCTCGATCGCTTCACCGCGGCCGGCAACGTCACGGGCGGCTACGCGGTGCTCTTCACCATTTGCGGCAGCGCGTACCTCGTCGCGTTCGCGCTCAATCACCTGCTCGCGCCGCGCTTCGAGCCCGCCGCGAGCGCGTGAACGCGCGTGCTCGGCGCCGCGCGCGCGAACACGGGACGCGGAGTCGTCAGTCGAAGATCACGACGGTGAACGTCGCGGTGCTCGAGCCGCTCGGCACGTAGCTCGTGACGAACGCCGCGACGCCGTTCGGCGCGCCGACCAGGCGAGCGCCCCAGCGCGCGGCTTGCGTGAAGATCTGCGCCGGGTCGCTCCACGCGCCGTTCGCATAACGCGAGAAGAGCGCGTCGAAGTCGGCGGTGGTTCCGATTTGCTCCGTCCAGACCATGAGTGAATTGCCGTAGGCGTCGGAGGCCATGCCGACGCCGTTCGGGTCGACGCCGGACTGGCCGTCGCTCCGGAGCTCGGCAGTGCCCCAGGTTCCGCCGTGGTAGCGATTCGAGTACGCGTTCAGGAGCGCGCTGCCCTGCGCCGTCGGCTGCATCCACCCGGCGACGAAATCGGTGCCGTCGAACGCGAGCGCCGTCGGTTCTTCGTCGCTCAGATCCTGATATTGCAGGTTGTCGATCGGTGTTCCCGTCGACCAGCCGCTCGCGGCCGTGAAGCGACTCGCGTAGACGCCGCCGTTCGCCGTTTCGTCCACGAACGTGCACGCGAGCATCGCGTTGTTGCTGCCGTCGACCACGAGCGACGGCGGCCCGAGTCCGCCGCCGGTGGGCTCCGTGATGCCGTCCACGTCCGTGTCGGCGGACCACGCTTTCGACGTCGCCGAATAACGCGTGGTGCGAATGGTGTAATGCGGGTTCTGGTCGCTGAAGTTTGCGTCGGTGCGCCACGCGAGTAACCCGTTGCCGTTCGGCGTGAAGGCCATCGCCAAGGTCGAGCCGCTCGCCACCGTCGCGTAGGTGTCCGTCACCGCGCTGCTCCAGGTGCCGCTCGTGTCGGTGTGGCGCGTCGACAGCGTGGCGTCGCCGTAGACCGCCATGTGCGCGTCGCCCGACGGTCCGACGCCGAGCGCGAAATCCTCGGGATCGGACGCCGTGACGAGGCTTTGCGACGCGCTCTCCCACGCTCCGTTCCGGTACTGGCGCGCCTTGAACGTCGCCGTCGAGCCGGACCCGGGGTTCCAGTAGCCGACCACGGCCGTCCCGCTCGCGTTCACCGCGACCTTGGGCGAGTAGCAATTGGTGCATGACTCGATGGTGGCGGGAGTGTCCCAACCCCCCGCGGAACCCGCGCGCGGCGGCCGGTACCACGCGGCGTAGACGCCCGTGGTCGAGGAGGTGTTGCTGCACGTGACGAGCACGTTGCCTTGCGCGTCGACGGCCGCGTTGATGAACCCCGTGCCGCACACCGTCGCCTGCGGGCTGCCCCACGCGCCGTCCCGCACCGTGAAGGTCGACGAGAAATCCGCGGCCAGGTTCGTGCCCGCTAGATCCTGCACGGTGTGGCTCACTTTCACCGTGTAGTCACCGAGCAGCGAGAGCCGCGCGCTCGGCGTGAACGTCGCCGTCACGCCCGCGTACGTCACCGTGCCGCTGATCGCGGTGCCGTTTTGCGAGATCGTGACGCTCGTGCCGTTCACCGTGCTGCTCTGGAGCGCTTCGCTGAACGTGATCTGGATCGTCCCGTCGGGCGCCACGCCGGTCGCGTCGTTCGCCGGGCTCACCGCCGTCACCGACGGAGGCGTGGGGCCGCTGCCGGTGCCGCTCGAGCCACCGGCTCCGCTCGAGCCGCCGGCTCCGCTCGAGCCACCGGTGGTTCCGCTCGAGCCGCCCGTGCCGGCTTTGCCCGCGGAGCCGCTCGAGCCGCCCGTCCCGCTGCTCGCGCCGCTCGAGCCCGTGTCGCCCGCCTGAGCGCCGCCCGTATCACCGCCGGACGATTCGTTCGTGGTGCCGCCCGTGCCCGAGCCCCCGGTTCCGTGCGTCGTGCCACCCGTGTTGCTCGTGCCGCCGCTGCTCGAAGTGTCGCCGCCGCTCGAGGTGTTGCCCCCGCTCGCGCTGTCGCCTCCGGTCGACGCACCCGCCGTCGAGCTGCCGCCCGTTCCGCTACCCGGCTTGCCGCTCGCCCCGCCGCTGCCTGATTTGCCGGCGCCGCCCCCGCCGCCCGCTTGCGTGTTGCCGCTGCCCGCGGCTTCACAGGCCGCCGTCTTGCACGAGAAGTGTCGATCGGAGCCGCAGCCGCTCACCGCGGCCGTCCCGAGCAACATCGCGGTCAAGCCGGTCGCCTTGCCCTTCACCAGGCCTCCCACGCTCTTCATGCTCGCCACCCTACACCCAAGCTCGCTTGGGTGTATCGAAACAAGAAAGCACCAACGAGACAGACCACGCCAAAAGCTAGTGAATTTTGCGGGCCTCACCCAAGTGGGGCTCCAAAATTCACGATCGATACGGGTGGTCTCCGGTGTAGCCGCGCGCGGCGTCGGGCGCCAGCCCTCGAAGCTCCGTCAACGGCGGATGAAAGTTATGGTGAGTAGTACCACTCGCGTGCAGGCCGCGTGTCGACGCCGACGTGATCGAAGCCCGGCAAAATCAAGTCGTCGAAAGCGGCACGCAAGAGCGGCGGAAACGACGGATTGCCGAGCACACCGTGTTCCGGAACGTCGATGCCCGAACGCGGCTCGTCGAGCCAACCGTCGCGGCCGAGACGCAAAAGCACGGGCAGCGCCGCGCCGACGTGAGCGCGCGCGGTGTCGTCGAGCGCGGGTGACGCGAGGTGCGCCCAACCCATGCGCGCGTGGTTGAGATCATCGCTGAGGAGCTCTCGAGTGGCGGCTTTGACGACGGTGGACGCGGCGAGCTTGAGCCCTTCGCGCAGGCACACCGTCGCGAGCGTTTCATTCACGCACGAATGCAGGACGAACAGCAGCAAGCGGTTGACGGCCGGAGGCGCGTCGCCGAACCGCGCCTCCTCGAGGCGTCGCGCCCGCGGGTACGGCAACTTCCGGCCGAGGTAACGTTCGGCAACGGCGTGACAGACGCGAGCGTGCCGCGCCTCTTCCCCGACCGCGTTCGTCGCAAGCTCGATCACTTCCGGCGTGGCGCCGTCGAGCAAGAGGCCCTGCACGAGCTTGGCCGTCAGCGACGACGCGGTGAGCTCCACGTCCGCCCGACGCAGCCATTCGTGCCCGACCGTCGCGCGGAGCTCGTCGTCGAGCGCGTCGATGGCTTCGTCCGGCGCGGTTCGGAGCGTCTCCACGTCGAGCGCGCTCATAGGATCGCCGGTGCGAGGTAGGCGCAGCTGCACCCGACGGGAGGATCGTAGGCATGGCACTCGAGCACGGGGTTGGCCCCGGCGGTGCAGGCGCTCACGTCGCCCGGCGCGCTCGCGTCGCAGTAACATCCGCAATTCGAGGTGTAGTCCGCACAGTCGAATTGGTACGTCTGCGCGCAGTCCGTCGGAACGAGCGGCGCCGCCACGTCGCACTCGTAGTGAGCGGGTTCCCCCGAACACGTGTGTTGAACGCCGGCGAAGGCGAACTGCTGGGGCATCGCGCAATCGGAGGGTCCGAGCGGCGTTTCCGGGGTGCCGCCGCCCTTCGTGCTGCAGTCGAGGCCTGGTTCCGAGCAGGGGATGTTGACCACGTTCCCCGTGCCCGCGGCGCTCGGCGTCCCAGCCCGTCCGGCTTGCTGCGCTCCCGCGACGCCGCCCGTTCCGCCGAGCGCCGTCGTTCCACCGGCTCCGCCCGGGCCTCCGCCCGGCGTGCCGTCCTCCTTGCTCATGCCGCAGCCCGCTCCGAGCGCCGCCCCCATGACGACGACGCCGTGAAAGAGCCTCAGAGCATTCCCACCGGGCACTCACCGATGATTCACGAGCGCTCCAGTGAGGTCAATGGCTCCTTGGTTGTCGGCGTGGTTGGCAGTCGGACGGTGGGTGAGCGCGAAGCGCCAAGTCCGCGTCAGGACCGCGCAAACGACGTCAGCGCCCGAGCCAACCGCCGTCGACCGCGAGGACGTGGCCGTTCACGTAGTCGCTCGCGCGCGAAGCGAGGAAGACGGCGGCGCCCGTGAGATCGGAGACTTCACCCCAGCGGCCCGCGGGGATGCGCTCGAGAATTTGGCGATTGCGCGTCGCGTCCGCCTGGAGCGCGGCGGTGTTGTCGGTCCGGATGTAGCCGGGAGCGATGGCGTTCACGTTCACGCCGCGCGCGGCCCATTCGTTCGAGAGCGCTTTCGTGAGCTGCGCGACGGCGCCCTTCGAGGCCGCGTACGCGGGGACGGTGATGCCGCCCTGAAACGAGAGCAGCGACGCGATGTTGACGATCTTGCCGCGCCCGCGCTCGAGCATGCCGCGCCCCGTGAGCTGACACAGCCGGAAGACGCTGCGCAGATTGACCTCGAGCACCGCGTCCCAATCCGCTTCCGCGAACTCGACGGCCGGCGCGCGCCGAATCGTGCCCGCGTTGTTCACGAGGATGTCGATGCGCTCGAACTTCGCGAGCGTCGCGTCGACGATCGCCGGCGCCGCGTCGCGCTCACCGAGATCGCCGCGTACGGCGAGCGCCTGCCGGCCGAGCGCGCGCACGCGTTCGGCGGTTTCGTCGGGCGCGCGGCTGTTGCCGTGGCACGCCACGTCCGCGCCCGCCTCCGCGAGCGCGAGCGCAAGCGCGGCGCCGATGCCCTTCGACGCGCCCGTCACGAGCGCGCGCTGTCCGTCGAGTCGAAACGCGCCGAGCGTGCCGCCTGCGGAGCTCATCGCGCGGCGCCCGTCGTCGGCTTCTGACTCGCCTCGAGCCCCGAGCCCGCTTGATCGAAGCCGGGCTGCACGTTGACGACGCCGAACAGCCGATCGTCGACCTCGCGATGCGCCGCCATCATCCACACGAAATTGATGCTGTGGCCGGGCGCCGCCACGTTCGGGTGGTAGCCGGCCGGCATGAGCACCGCGTCCCCGTCGCGCACCACGCTCGCGAATTCGGGGCGCTCGGGCTCCGTGTAAACGAGCTGGATCCCGAACGCGGGGGCCGGCATGTCGAAGTAGACGTAGAGCTCTTCGAGGAGCTGCGTGTGCTCGTGGGGGGGCCAGCTCGTCCAGTTGCCGGGCGCCGAGCGCGTGAAGCCCGCGAGCAGGCGGCCGGCGTTCACGTTCTTGCCGATGATGATGTTGAGGTCCCGCGTGGTCGCGCTGCCGCCGGCGGTGAACTTGAGCGCCGGATCTTGCTTCACGTCGGCGTAGCGCACGATTTGGAGGGGATAGTCGCCCGTCACGTCGGCGGAGCACTCGACGATGTCGAGCTCTTCCTGGCTCGACACTTCGACGCGCGAGCCGCGCGGGATGTACATGCCGTCGTGCGTGCCGAGCTCGTAGCGCTCGCCGTTCACGCGCACTTCGCACGCGCCCTTCATGACGATGAACGCGGTTTCGCGCTCGCCCGTCTCGAACGCGGCGCGCGGCTCGCTCGCGTCGAGCCGGATGCGGCCGTAGGCGAGGTGCGCGAGGCTCGAGTTCTTCGGCGTGACGGAGACGAAGCGGCCGCGCTTGGACGCGGTGCCCGAGAAAATCAGCTGTTTTTTGTCGAGACTCACGTCGTTCGGCATGGCGTTTTCGATTCTAGCGCCGCGACTCCGCGCGTCTACGGCGCTTTGGGTGCGGGCGTCGGGGTGGGTGCGGGCGTCGCGCCGGGGCCCGCCACGAGCGCGACCTTGAGCGGCCACGCGAGTCGCGCCGCAAACTTCCGCACCGTCTCGCCCCACGCGTCGGCGCTCGTCACGTGACCGGCGCGATCCCAGGTCGAGCCGGCAAAGTAACGCAGCGGTTCGCCCGGTTTCGAGCTCGTGACGAGGAGGTAGTTGTCGTCCGTCTGCTTTTCGGCGCCGCTGCTGCCGGGCGGCAGCATGACCGCGCAACCGTAGTTGCCGTTCTTGCCGTCCGCGGGCTCCCACACGCGCAAGGATTCGGTCCCCGAGTCGAAGACTTCGGCGTTGCCCGGATGTTTGGCGACGCCGATCGCGACGGGCAGCGCCTTCTTGGTGCTGAACGTGCTCTCGAAACGATTGAAGAAGCTGCCCGCGTCGAGCGTGATGCGTTTGGTCTCGCCGACCTTGACGCCGCCCGCGTCCCACGGCGCGTAGTCGAGCTCGAAAATCAGGCGGATCGGCCCGTTCGCGATCACGCGCGAGGTCGTGAAGTTGCGCGACACCGAGAGCTTGTCCTTCACCCAGAGGCCGTCGCCGCCGCACCCGCGCGTCTTGCCGACCGAATAGAAGTCGGCGCCGTCGCCGTGATCCTGGTGGTAGTCGTCCGTCATGTACCACTCGTTCACGAGCAGTCGCGGGACGCGCTTCGCCCAGACGTCGATGCCGCTCGACACGAGCGGCTCCTTCTTCGTCGTCTCGAGATCGGGGCCGTACATGCGATGCGCGACGAGGTCGTTCTCCCAGGCGAAGTCGTCGTGGCGCTCGCGCACGAAGCGGCCGTACACCTGATACGCCGAGGTCGGCGCGAGCTTGCGCTCACCCGCGCGCAGGCGGAACGACTTGGTCTCGCCCGCGATGAAATCGGCTTGAAAAATCAGCTCGCTCGGATCCGCGCCGGCGCTCGTCGCCGCGACCTGCGAGAGCACGGGCGTCCCGGCGGCGTCGAACACGAGCGTCTTTCTGAGCTCGAGTGACGGCGCGACCTTCTCGAGCTCGTCCAGCGTGAGCGTGATGCTCTCTTTCGTGCGCGCGAAGGACGCGGAGTTCGTCACGCTCACGATGATCAGGTCGGGCCCGGCGGGCTCGGGCGGCGGCGCCGGGACGACGGGAAGCGGCACCGCGCTCGGAGCCGTCGCGACGACGGCGACCGGCGCCGCGCTCGCTGCAGGTACCGGCACCGTCGGGCACGCCGCTTCCGGAGGCGAGCCGCACGCGGCGAGCAACGACGGAACCAAGAGAGCGCGAGTGAACGTCCGCGTCGAAAGCGTCGTGTTCATGGTGCGAGCCCTTGCTTACCACTCTCCGGCTCGCCACCGAGAGGCGAAATCAATTTCCGGCGGCGTAGTATTGGCCGTAGAGCTTCGCGATGATGGGCTTGCCGGTGTCGCTGAAATGCGGGCCGCCCGTGCTGTCGAAATCGGTGCAATCCGGCGCAAAGAACGCGGGACTGGCGATGATCGCGGGCGGGCCGCTCGCGACTTCCATCTGCACCGCGTCGTCCTCGTACTGCGGGATCATGCTGCCGGCGGCGTTGCTCGAGCTGCACGCCACGTTCATCGGGCCGCGCGTCATCGTGAGCAGGTCGATGCGCTTCACGTTCGAATAGTGGGCCTTGATCTGCGTGATGACGTCGGCGAGTCCCGACGCGAACGCGGCCTTGTTCGTGATACTCGAGTCGCTGCCGTCCGCGAACATGTTGAAGATGACGCGGTCCGGGTTCGTCGAGTTCGTGGTGCACGGCGAGGTGACCATCGTCACGGAGCTGTTCCACACGTCGTCGGACGCCTTGCCCCAATCCTCGATGTAGCCCGGGTGGTGGTAGACGAGCTGCCACTTGCCGTCCGGGACGTAGGTCTCGAAACCGGCCATGTACCACTCGCTCGTGCTGTCGATGCCGATCACCTCGTTGCAGGTGTAGTCCGTCGCCGGAGCGCCGCCGCTTCCGCCCATGCCGCCCGCCGGCGCACCGCCCGAGCCCGTCGTCGTGCCGGCGCTGCCGCCGGTCGTGCCGGCGCCGCCGCCGGTCGCGCCGCTGCCCGTACCGCCGGCGCCGGCGCCCGGAGCGCCGCCACCGGGTGCGCCCGCCCCCGCGCTCGTGCCGGCCGAGCCGCCGGTCACGCCCGTGCTGCCGCCGGAACCAGCCTGTGCGGTCGTGCCCCCGGTGCCGATCGCCCCGGTGCCCGCCATCGCGGCGCCGCCCGTACCCGACGTTCCGCCGGTGCCGCCCGTCGTGCCGCCGGTTCCACCCGCTCCGCCTTTCGCTCCGGTCCCCGCGGCGCTGGTCGTGCCGCCGGTGCCGGGCGCCGTGCCGCCCGCGCCGGAGCCGCCGCCGCCGGAATTGTCGTTGCTCGAGCACGCGAGGACGACGCAGCCGCCCGCGGCGAGCAGCGCGACCGAGCCGCGTAAGGTGCGGTGTCGACTTCGAAGGTTCGCCATGTGCGTGTCGTGAATTCCCGCGCAGTATGGAACCGATCGACGGCGTCCGGGAATGCCCTTGCCACGCGTCGGCGCTCGCGTCGCCCGCGCGGAGCACCGGCTGGCTACCATTTTCTACTGACTCTGCCGCTGGTCGCCGCGCGGTTGCCTCAAAATAGGCACTGACTGAAAGTCGCGATCCGGCGAGCCGGGTTGCGGGAATGCTCTTTCGTTGGCCCCTCTTGCATTGGAAGCCGCCCCGGGCACCTCGACGCCATCTTCCCAGACACGTCCTGATTCGCATAAAAGGCCTGACAGCACCGTGGAAAATCTGATTCCGGAGCCGTGGCCAGCCGCGGAGGCCATTTCTGGTACGGCCCTCCGCACGATTTCAACCGCGCCGTGGTACGGATCACGCAAGGTCGTGGCTCTGCGCAGGCGCGTCGATTGGGCGTTGATCCTCGGGTCCGACACCCCCGAGCCCGCCATGCTCGAGAGCAAGGCGCCCGAGGAGCTGAGCTCGCTCATCGCCGCGTTCGACGAGCTGCTTTTGCTCGACGACGTGGACGCCATGCTGAAGGGCGCGGCCGAGATCGCGCTCGAGCGCATCGGGCTCAAGCGGGTCGGGATTTTCCTGTTGGACGCTCCGCGCAATCTGATGCTCGGGACGTGGGGGACGGACCTCGACGGGCACCTCGTGGACGAGCACCACGTGATGTACGACTTCGGGGACAACGACAAGGAGTGCTTCCGCCGCGCGGCGCAGGGCATTCCGTTCACGATGATGGACAACTGCCCCATCGTCGTGCAGCAGACGAACGAGACGAAGGTCGTCGGGCGCGGCTGGGTCGCGTGCACGCCGATTCGCTCGGCGCGCTCCGCGATGGGCATCGTCTTCAACGACTCCGGGCTCACGGGGGATCCGCCCGATCCGTCGAAGCAGGCGCGCCTCGCCGTGCTCTGCTCGCTCCTCGGCACGGTGCTCGATCTCACGCACGGCCAAGCCGTGCATCGCGGCGCGCGCACGCCCGCCGGTCACCCGCTCGTGCGCCAAACGGTGCGCCTGCTCGCGAAAGACCCTTCGCTCGGCGGGAAGGACCTCGCCGCCACGCTCGACATCAGCCTGAGCCGCCTCGCGCGCGTGTTCAAGGTGGAGATGGGCATGTCGCTCGTCGAGTACCGCAACCGTCTGCGGCTCGAGCGCTTCCAAGTGCTGCTCGACGCGGGCGGGGAGAACCTGCTCGCGGCCGCGCTCGCGGCCGGCTTCGGCAGCTACGCGCAGTTCCACCGCGTCTTCCGCGCGCTCCGCGGCACGACCCCGCGCGCTTACCTGCGCGAACGCGGCCACTGGGCGCGCCGGCGCTCGTAAGCTCGCGGCGTCAGCCCGCGTTCCGCCACTCGCTCGGCGAGACGCCGACGTGGCGCTTGAACGCCCGGCTGAAGGCGGCTTCCGAGGCGTAGCCGACGGCTCCGGCCACTTCCGCCATGGTGTCGCTGCTCGTGCGCAAGCGGCGCGACGCGAGCTGGAGTCGCCAGGCGGTGAGGTAGCTCATCGGCGCGCGGCCGAGCAGGTGGCGGAAGCGCTCGTCGAGCACCGAACGCGAGGTGGCGGCGCGGCGGGCGAGCTCCTTCAACGTCCACGGCCGCTCGGGCTCGCGGTGCATGCAGGCGAGGGCGCGGCCGACGACGGGATCGGCGAGGCCGGCGAGCCACCCGTCGCCGTCGCCCGCGGTCCGCTTCGCGAAATCGCACAGGCACTCGGTGAAGAGGAGCTCCGGTAAGCGCTGGAGCAGCGGATCGTCGACGCGCTTCTGCGCGGCGGTGTGCATCGCGTATTGAATGCTCGCCTCCACCCAGTGGCCGAGCGGGCCGCCCGCCGTCGGCACCCGAATGAGCGGCGGCAGCGACGCGAGCACGGGGTTCAGCGGCGCGTCGTCCGAACGCAGGTAGCCGCACACCATGCTCATCACGGGGCCGCCGCCGCCCCACTCGAGCACCGGCGTGGTCGCCGGCTCCGGCAAGATTTGTCCGATCGGGATGGGGCGCTCGATGCGCGGATCGCCCATCACGTGTTGATCGCAAAACGGCATGATCACGATGTCGCCGGCTTCGAGATCGGTCCCGCCCGCGCCGGACGAGAGCTCGAGGCGACAGCGCCCGGCCGTGATGACGTGGAAGATGATGATGCGCTCGTCCTTCGCGCCGAGGAAGTGGCCCATCGCGGTCGCGCTCGGCGACTCGTAGGCCCACGGCGCCGACAGGTGCGCGCGCAGGAACAACGAACCCGACAGCATCAAGCAGCGCAAGCCGTCGCGGATGTTCGCTTCCGAATCCGACACTCCCGCTTTTTTTACGCGATGTCCCGCCCCCTGGCCAGGGTCAGGGCTCGGCCCCGGTGCGGGACACCCTCATTGCCAGCGGAAGGTTTTGAGCGCGACGCCGAAACCGACGATGCCCCACGCCGCGAGCACCGCGAGCTCGAAACCGACGCCGAAGAGCGACGCCCCGTCGTTGTAGACGGCGCGCAGGGCGTCGTTCACGGCCGTGAGCGGCAGCAGGCGAATCGGGACCCGGAGCCAGGCGGGAAAGCGCTCGTACGTGAAAAACGAGCCCGAGAGGATCCACATCGGGAGCATCACGAAGTTCATCCAGCCGTTGGCGACTTCGGTGTTGTCGAGCCGTGCCCCGACGATCAGGCTGATTCCGGCGAAGGACGCCGCGCCGACCGCGCCGAGCACGAAGACGTCGAGCGGGTTACCCTGGATGGTGGTGCCGAAGACGAATTTGCCGAAGCCGACGAGGAGCGCGAGCTCGAGCGCGAGGAAGATCGAGCGCGAGAAAAAGTAGGCGAGCAGGAAGTGGCTGTGGCGCATCGGCGTCACGGCGTAGCGCCGGAGCAGCCGCCGCTTGCGGGCGAGCACGAGGTTGAACCCGATGCCCCACATGCTGCTGCCCATCAGGTTCAGCCCGATCAGGCCCGGCAGTAGGAAATCGACGTAGCGCGAGCCCTTCTCGGCGACGGTGCGGTCGCGGACCGCGACGCGGTTCGTGCGCCCCGCCGCGCGCTCGAGCACGTCTTCGGTGACGGCGCGCGCGAGCCGCGAGCGCTCCTGCGACGGATCGAAACGCAGCGTCACGCCGCCGTCGGGCGCCGGGTCGACGAGCAGATCGAATTTGGTGCGGCCGAGCGCGCGTTCGGCCTCGGCGCGCGGCAAGCGTTCGGCGGAGAGCTCCTTGCTCGCGAAGAGCGCCTGGGTGCGGGCGGGGTCGGCCTCGGCGACGACGGCGATGCGCGGCAGCTCCGGCGCACGGTCGCGAAAGGCGATGCCGAGCCCGACGGCGAGGAGCAGCGGGAACCCGAACACCCAGAACACGTAGCCGGGCTCGCGCATGAACTCGCGCAGGCGCGCCTTCACGAGCTCGCTCAGCGGATGCGGGACGGGCGTCACGTGGCCTCCGCGGCTTCGCGCCCGAGCGCGCGCCCCGTGAGATGCAAAAAGACGTCGTCGAGCGTGGCCTGATGCGTGCTCAGGCCGATCGGCTGCACGTTTTGCCGCTCGAGCTCGCCGAGCACGGCCGTGAGGGCCGCGAGGCTGCGGTCGACGCGCAGCCGGTAATGCTGCCCGCGGCTCGTCACGGCGGCCACGTGCGGCAACGCCGCGAGCGGCGCCTCGTCGAGCGGACGAGAAAGGTCGAACTCGACGAACTGCACGATGCCGAGGCTGTCCACGAGCGAGCGCGGCGTCCCGAGCGCGATGATTTTGCCTTGGTCCATCACCGCCACGCGATCGCAGAGCGCCGCGGCTTCTTCCATGTAATGCGTCGTGAGGAGCACGCTGCGCCCGTCCTCGCGATAGCGCTCGACGATGGTCCAGAGCGCTTTGCGCGCGCGCGGATCCAGACCCGTGGTCGGCTCGTCCAAAAAGAGGAGCTCCGGATCGCCGACGAGCGCGCAGCCGACCGCGACGCGCTGCTTCTGCCCGCCCGACAGGCGCGAAAAGTAACGATCCCGTTCCTCTTCGAGCGACAGCAACCCGATGAGCTCGTCGACGTCGCGGCCTTTGCGATAGAAGGAGCGAAAGAGCCGGAGCACCTCCGCGACGCTGAGCTTGTCGGCGAGCTGCGTCCCGTGCCCCACGCGAGCCCGAAGAGCTCGATGGTGCCCGCGTCGGGCCGATAGAGGCCCTCGATCATCTCGACCGTGGTCGTCTTGCCGGCTCCGTTCGGACCGAGCAAGCCGAAGCACTCGCCGCTCTCGATGCGGAGATCGAGCCCGTCGACCGCGACTTTCTCCCCGTACCGCTTAACGAGCGAACGGCAAAGGACGGACGGCGTGGTCACGGCCCGGACTCTAACCACCCCCCGCGGTTGGAGGAAGATCGGGCCCGGAACTCACAAAACATCCAAAGACGGGGAGTTTGGGTGTAGGTTGTGCTCGCGATGGTTGCGTCCATGCCCCGACACTTCCACCCGGGGGGCACGGAGACGCCGGAGGCGAGCTTCCTCGTGCGTCGGGACGGTTCCATTTCCGAGTGGGGCCCCGGTCTCGAGAACCTGACGGGCTGGCTCGAGGCGGCGGCGCGCGGGCGTCCGTTCGCGTCCGTGGTCGTGCCGCTCGATCCGCCGGAGATGCCGGAGCTCCGCGCTTTCGTCTCGGGCATGAGCTGGAGCGGCCTCGTCGCGGTGCCGGGCGCGGACGGCGCCGCGCCGCGCTTGTTGAGCGCCGAGGCGCGCCGCGCGAGCGGTGGCGACGACGTCCGCGTGACCTTGCGGCGCCGGAGCGAAGCGCGCGCGACCCCGGTGACCGACCCCGTCACGGCCGCGCAAAGTCACGTCGACCGGCAACGCTTCGACCTCTTGGTCGAGTACATGCCGGGCTTCGTGTACACGCTCGATCGCGACTTGAATTTCACCTCGAGCGTCGGTGCCGGCCTGCCGCTCCTGAACCTCGGGCAAAACGAGCTCGTCGGCGTGAACCTGCTCGAGCTCTGGGGCGTGCGCGACCCGACTTACGAACCGCTCGCGTGTCACCTGCGCTGTCTGGCGGGCAGTACGAAGGAGACGTACCGCGACGTTTGCGTCGGCCGTTCCATCGAATACCGGCTGCGGCCCATTCACGACCTCGAGGGCAACGTCGTCGGCATCGTTTCGGCGGGGTTCGACGTGACCGAGCGCGAACACGCGCGCGAGGAGCAAGCGAAGCTCACCGCCCAGCTCCGGCAGGCGCAGAAGATGGAGGCGATTGGACGGCTCGCGGGCGGCGTCGCCCACGACTTCAATAACCTCCTCACCTGCATCATGGGTAATCTGACGCTCGCGGAGGAGCAGGTCGAAGGCGACACGCGCCTCGCGCGCTTCATCGACGGCGCGAGCGCGGCCGCCGAGAGCGCGGCGACCCTCACGCGGCAGCTCCTCGCGTTCGGCCGCAAGCAGGTGATCGAGCCGCGCCCGGTGAACCTGAGCTCGCTCATCGAGCGGGTGAAAGGCATGCTCGAGCGCCTCATCGGCGAGAGCATCACGCTCGAAACGGCGTGCCCCGGCGACCTCTGGTACGTGCAGGCCGATCCGGGCCAGCTCGAACAGGTGCTCGTGAACCTGGTCGTGAACGCGCGCGACGCCATCACCGGGCACGGCTCCGTCACGGTCGAAACGCGCAACGTCGAGACCTCGCAGCCGGACGCGCCGCTCGGCCCGCCGCAGCCCGGTCGCTACGTCATGCTCAGCGTGAGCGACACCGGACGCGGCATGTCGGACGTGGTGCGGTCGAAGCTGTTCGAGCCGTTCTTCACGACGAAAGAGACGGGGGCCGGCACCGGGCTCGGACTTGCCACGGTGTACGGCGCCGTGCAGCAGAACGGCGGGACCATCACCGTCGAGTCGACGCTCGGCCAGGGCTCGACCTTTCGCATCTTCTTGCCGCGCGTCGAGCCGGACACGGCGTCCCTGCCGAGCCAAGAAGCGGCGCCGATGCCGCCTTCGTCGCGCACCCGCGGCGGCACCGAGACGATCCTGCTCGTGGAGGACGAACCGCTCGTGCTCGATCTCGCCGCCTGCACGCTCGAGCAGCTCGGTTACAACGTGCTCCCCTGCGCGAGCGCGGACGAGGCGCTGCGCCGCTTGCCCGAGTACTCGAATCGCATCGACCTGCTCGTGACGGACGTGGTGATGCCGCGCATGAACGGCAAGGAGCTCGCGTCGCGCGTGGCGTCGCTCCAGCCGAGCATCGCCGTGCTCTTCTCGTCGGGCTACGGCGAGGACATCATCGCCAAGCAAGGCGTGCTCGACGCCGGGCTCTATTTCATCGGCAAGCCGTATCGGCCCGGCGAGCTCGCCGCCAAGGTGCGCGGCATCCTCGACGAGCGCGCCGAGCGGCACGCCGCCGTGGTCGCGGGGATCCGCGGCGCTACGCCTTCGGCGTGAAGGCCCGGCAATAGCCGTTCGGATGGACGGTGCCGGCGAGCACCTTGCAGTTGCCGCAGCGGCTCATCTCCGGCGGCGCGATGTATTGGCTGCACTTCGCGCAGCTTTTCCCCGGCTGATCCGAGGTGTCCTCGTAGCCGAGCGTCGTGCGCGTGTTCTGCTGATCGGCTGCGAGGCCGCTCACGTCGTTGCAGAAAGAGGGGCCTTTTTGACAGCCCGCGACGCCGATGAGTCCGACGACGCTCGCCCCGCGCACGAGCAGCGAGCGGCGCGAGAGTCGGGGCGGGTCGAGCGCCGAGATCGTGTTCGCCACGCTCGCGATGGTACTCGAGCCTCCGCTCGAGACGCTACCTCGAGCCGAAGGGTCGAGGCGGCAGGCTCTCGAGGTAAGCCCAGAGCGCGTGCATCTCGACGTCGTCGAGCTTGCCGTACGCCTCGAAGGGCATCATCGAAGCGAGCTTGTCGCCGTTTTTGCGTAGCCCGGTGGTGAGCGTGCGGCGAAAGTCTTCGAAGGTCCACCCCTTGAGGCCCGTGGCGTCCGGCGTGAGGTTACGCGGAATCGGCAAATCCGGCGGCGCGCCGGGGATGGGACCGCCGGCGAGCGTCTTGCCGTGACAACCGGTGCATTCCCGCGCGAGAAACGCGCCGTAGCTCGCGCTCGGGTTCGGCGGCGGCGCAAGCTCGACGTTCTGATGATCGATGCGGCGCGCGATGTCGAGCGGGATCATGTCGAAGCGATCGAGCACTGCGCCGAGCACGCCGATTTCGAAAGGCCCATTCTCTTTCTGCACCGGCGGCAGCGTGCGAATGTACGAAATCACCGCCGTGAAGTCCGCGTCGCTCAGCCAATTGAAATCGTGCGAAGGCATGAAGCGCACCGTGCGTCCATCACGCTTCAGGCCGTGCCGCAAGAGTCTCAGGATCTCGCCGTCCGAGTAGGCAGCGCCGAGACCCGCCGAAGAGACGTTCGGCGCGGTGAAGCGGCCGAGCGGGCCGACTTCCGTCGTCTTGCCGCCGCCGAGATCGGGACCGTGACAGTCACTCAACGTGCAGGGAGCCACTGATTCGGCCAGGTGCTTGCCGCGCGCGAGCACGATCGGATCGCTCGAGCGCGTGACGCTCGGGATCTTCACGTCGTAGACTTTGTCGAGGCTCGCGTGAAAGGCGTGGACGTGAAAGCCCACGAAAGCGCCCGCGCCGACGACCACCGTGCCGACGACCGCGCCGATACCGAGAAGAATGCGTTTGACGAGCGGCTTCACCGACACTCCCTGGCCAAAGTAACTCGGACCTTACACCCAAGCTCCCTTGGGGAGAGCGTCTTCTTCGACCCTTCGAGTGCGCCGCCGCCTCCTCAGGCCGCTCGCCGCGGCGACTCCCAGCACGACCCCGAGTCCGACGGAGCCCGCACCGAGCGGTGGCTTCGCCGAAACAGAGCAGCTGATGCCGGTGATCTTGCCGGCGGGCACGTCGTCGATGGTCACGTCCGCGGCGGCTCCGTCACTGCAGGCGACGGCGCCGTCGTAGCTCACGAGGGCGGTGTGAGCGTCGAGGGTGAGCTCGGTCGTGCCCGACGCCGGCTGCGTGGTGCAGAGCGCATTGTCGTAAACTTCGTCGACGGTGGTCGCGGTGACTTCGCCGTTCGTTTGCGCATCTCGCCGCACGAAGGTTCCCGAGCCGTTCCACACGGTGCGGCCGTCGTAATCGCCGTCGACGTGCCCCTGGTAGTCGATGCTCGACCCGTCGCCCTTGCCGAGCTCGAGGGTGAAGTCGCGGCTCGTCGCGGAGCCGTCGTCGATCGACGCCGTGCCGGATTGCTTGCTCGCGGGCACGTCGGCGCCGTTCCCGAAGTCGCTCAGCGTGAGCTCGTGCGTCGTCGTGTCCATCGAGACCGAGCCCCACCACGCTTGCCCGGTCGAGTCGGTACAATCGCCGGTGATCGTGAGCGTGCTCTCGCCGCGTTCGACGACCGGGCAGTTCGGATCCTGAAACGTCGCTTGTCCGTCGTACGCCGCGAGCGGCTGATAAATCGAGAGGTAAGCGGCGAGCGCGCTCACGTTCGGCGCCCACGCGGCGACGTCGTCGGGCGTGAGCACGTAGGGCTTCGGCGCCGGTGAGCTCGGCCCGCACGCGGCGACGAGCAGTAACGCCGGCACGAGCGCTAGCGACACGCGTTTCATCGAGCACCTCCGCCGGCCTCGGGAGCCGGCGCCACCGAGATTAACACCGAAGTCAGCGCGCCGCGTGCGTTTTCGCGCCGTCCCGCTCGGCGTCGAACACGACGTAGCCCGCGTTCGAGTAGCGCGCGGCGTATCCGGCGAGGTTCTTCGCGTGCGGGCGCGCGACCACGACGAAATCGAAGCCGTAGCGCCGGCGGAGCGCTTCGAGCCGCTCGGGGTCGAGCGCGTCGTAGCCCTCGAGGTCCGCTTCGTGCTCGACCTTGCGCCCCGCCACGTCGGAGATGCGCCGGTACCACTCGAGGATCTCGTTCGGCACCGAAGGGATGCTCTTCCAATCCACGACCACGGCGCGCTCGCCTCGGAAGCGGAGCGTCTCCTCCTCGGGCGGGATCAGAAAGAGCGCGTCTTTCGGCGAACGCTCGCGCATCCACGTCTCGAGCTCGCTCCGCGCGGTCGGCCGCGGCGCGAGCAGGTTCGAATGCTCGGGGATCCTCGCGAGCGGCCCGACGGCGTAGTTGACGAGCAAGAGGGCGCTCGCCGCGGTCACCCAAAACGGACGAGCGGACGTGACGGCCGCGGCGCGCGCGAGCGGGAGCAGGGGACGCGGCAGTCGCGTCCAGAGCTCCGGTTCGAGCAACGACCGCACGGCGACGACGCTCACGGCGAGCTCGGCCAAGAGGATGAAGTGCGCGATGAGTCGCCACGAAAAAACCGGAGTCAGGCGATCGCTCGCGAGCGCGCCGAGCGTCCCCGCCCAGATGACCGCCGCCAACCCGACGAGCAACGCCGACAGGCGCCGGAGCGCCGGCTCGCCCGGCGCGCGCCAAAACGGCCAGAGCACGGCCGCGACGACGACTTGCCACGCGCAAAAGGGCAAAAACTCCCGGAGATGACCGCGCACCCAAAAGTGATGCGGCAGCCGCACCATGATCCACACGTGGCGCGCGAGCTCCGCGTTCGGCACGGGCGTGTTGGCGCGCAGCATCATGGGCAAGAACGGCAGCGTCGCCGCGGCGGCCCACGGCAGCTGGAGCGCGAGGCGCCGCGCGACCCCCGCACGCCCGAGCAGGAGCTGCGCGAGCCCGAACGCCGGCAGAATCAGAATCAGCACGTTCAGATGGCAGAGCCCGCTCAAGCCGAGCAGCACGCCCGACCAGCCGAAGCGTCCGGCCACGAACAGGGCCGCCCCTCCGATCAAAAACGCGCTCGAGAGGCCCGACGGCTGGAGCGTGCCGTCGAAGACGTAGGTCATGAGCGGCCCCCGCCAGTGGCCGGCGAAGGCGAACGCCATCGTCACGAAGAAGCTCGGCAGCGCGCCGCGCCGGCCGGCGAGGACGCGACACGTGAGATAGACGGCGAGCCCCGTCGCGGTCGCCAAGACGACGAAAACGGCCGCCATCAGCTTGCCGCTCTTGTCGAGCCCGAGGAGGACGGCGCCGAGCTCGGTGTAAACGAGGTGGTACTGCGTCGTCTGCGTCACGAACCAATCGCGACCGAGGAGCGACGGATCGAGCCGCCGGAGCGCCGCGAGGAGGTAGCTCACCTCGTTGCCGAGGCCGAAGTTCAGCCCGAAGCTCACGGCGAACGCGAACGAGACGGCGAGCGCGACGCCGATTCCCGGCGCTTCGCGTCCGCGCCTGTGACCGAGCGGGGGCGGAGCGTCCACGAAGGCGGCGCGAGTATCGCCGCTTTCGGCCGTCCGAGGGGCGAGATTTCCGACGCACGCCTCGTCCTCGGCCCGCTGACGCCGGACGCCTTGACCAGGAGGGGGCCGCTTGCTTAGCTTCCCGGCGCTAATTTCGGAGCTTCATCGAGCGTGATCGGTTCCAATCAGAGCCCCGGCGAGGCGCCGGCTTCCCCGCCCGCAGAGCCGTCGCCCGCGGAGCCGTCGCCCGCACTCCCCGTCGAACCGATGGCCGCACCCGCGCCGCCGGCCCCGCGCCGGCCGGGTATTTTTCGGCGGGCTCGCGAATGGTTCTGGCGCGGTCGCACGCTCGCCGAGCTGAAGCAGCAAGGCCGCATCACCGAGCCGCGCGCGCAGGATTGCCTGCGCCAAGGTTGGGTGTGCGCCGAGCTCGCCGAGCGCGCGCTCCGTCCGGTTCCGCGCGTGCTTGCGGGCGCCACCGACGGTCCCGCGCGGGAGCTCGCGCGCGAGGCGGTCACCTGGGCGCTCCTCGCCGAGCGCGCCCTGCGCGCGGACGGCTCGGCGCCGGCGTCGGCGGACGGCGCGGATCTCCTCGCGCTCTGGGCGGCCGCGCCGGCCGAGCTTCTGGCGAACGCGGCGGGCGGCGAGGGCGCGGCGCACGCCGTTCAGGCGTCGCTCGCCGTCGCGGGTTTCGTCGACTTCGCGGCGTTGTCCGCGGAAGAGCAGGCGAGGCAGGCCCGCGATCTGGCCGTCTTCGCGCGCACGCTGCTCGCGAACGTCGAGGCGCCGCGCGTGCGGCTCGACAGAATTTACCTGCAGCGCTTCCTGCGTTCGGGCGGGCTCTTGTTCCTGCTCGTCGCGGTCGCCGTCGCCGCCTTCTCGACCCATTCGTGGAACGAGCGCCAGCGCGACATCGCGCGCGGCCGCCCGTATCGGACGAGCTCCGTGTACACGGGCGTCGGCTGCCATTCACCCGATCAGGATTGTCCCGAGAGCCCGTTCTTCTTCTTCCACACGCTCGAGGACGATCGCCCGTGGGTCGAGATCGACCTCGGCGGCAAGCGGAAGTTCTCGGCCATCAAAATCGTGAACCGCGAGGATTGCTGCGGTGAACGCGCCGTCCCGCTCGCCGTCGAAGTGAGCAACGATCGCAAGACCTGGCGCGAGGTCGCGCGGCGCGAGGACACCTTCAACACCTGGTACGCCGAGTTCCCGACCGTGAGCGCGCATTACGTGCGCGCCATCTCGCTCCACAAGACGCTGTTTCACTTGCGACGCTTCAGCGTGCTCCGCTGAAGCCCCGCGCGTCAGTGCGAGGGGCCGTCGATGTCCGGACCCGCGCGGCGCGAGAGCGCGTGATCGCGTTCGATGGGCTCGAGGTTCGTCTCGCGGTTCGCGATGTAGAGCGGGCGCCGCTTGATCTCCTCGTAGATGCGGCCGATGTACTCGCCGAGGATGCCGGTCATCACGAACTGCGCCGAAAAGCCGAACGTGACGGCGACCATGATGCTGACCCAGCCGGGGACCGCGCCGAGGTTCAAAAACTTCACGAAGAAGAGCCAGACGCCGACGAGCACCGCGAGCGATCCGGCGAGCAAGCCGAGCCAGGTCGCCATGCGCAGCGGCACGACGGAGAACGACGTGATGCCGTCGATCGCGAACCTCAGCATCTTGCGCAGCGGGTATTTCGTTTCACCGGCGAAACGCGCCTCGCGGTCGTAGTAGACGGCGGTCTGGCGGAAGCCGACCCAGGCGACCATGCCGCGCACGAAGCGGTGCTGCTCGCGCAGGGCGCGGAGCGCGAGCACGACCGGCCGCGTCATGAGCCGGAAATCGCCCGCGTCGGCCGGGATGTCGACGCGGGTCATGGCGCGGATCAGCCGATAGAACATCGACGCCGTCGCGCGCTTGAACACCGTCTCGGCCTGCCGGCGCTTGCGCACGCCGTAGACCACGTCAAACCCCTCGGTCACCTTGTCGAGCATCGACTGCACGACTTCCGGCGGATCCTGCAGGTCGGCGTCCATCACCACGACGGCGTCGCCCTCCGCGCGATCGATGCCGGCCGTGATCGCGGCCTGGTGCCCGAAGTTCCGCGAGAAGCCGATGATCTTGTAGCGCGGCTCGTTCCGCGCGAGGGCGCCGAGCATGTCGCCCGAGCCGTCCTTCGAGCCGTCGTCGACGAACACCGTTTCCCAAGAGCCGGCGATCGAGGAGAGTGACGCGAAGAGCGCCTTCAGGCGCCGGTCGAGCTCCGGAATCGTCTCCGCCTCGTTGAAGACGGGGATCACGACGGAGAGCTTGGGTCTGATCATGGTTTAGTGTCGGTCTAACGAAGAGGCAGGCAGCGCGAGCGGCCCGCGCGCGGCCGATCCACCAGGGCCGGGGGCGGAGGAGAGGTCGCGCGGCACACATATAGCCGGGTCGCGGCGCCCGGGAAAAGCTTGACTCATCCCGGCTGAAAAACCATCGTCAAGGGCCCATGCTACGTAGCCACGCGTCACGATGATCGTCGGGAAAACGCCTGCAGAAGCGCGCTTGACGGGGAGCGCGGTGCTCTTGTTCACGGCCGGAGCGTCGCTCGCCGCCTTCGTGTTCATGTGGAACTACGACCGCGCGCTCGAGCAGGTGATGGGCAACGTCATGGACAAGCCCACCCGCGACGTGATGATTTACGCGATGGGCGGGACGGGCTTCGCGTTCACGCTCGCCGGGGCCATCTACTGGATCGCGCGCGGCTTCTCGGACGCGGCCGTCACCACGCTGGAGCGCACGGCGCGCATCGTCTCGCCGCTGATGGTGCTGTTCCCGCTGCCGATCCTGTTCGACTACCGCTGGACGGATCGCAACGAGTGGGCGTTCGTGCTCGCCGCCGGGCTCTTCGGCCTCGGCTTCGAGCGCACGCTGCGCATGTCGTTCGACTCGATCGACTGGGTCGGGTTCAAGGATTGGTTCGCGCGCGCGGTGCGCCGGCACCCGAAGCTCTACGCGCGCACGCCCCCCGTGTTGCTCACCGTGATGGTGCTCTTCATGGCGGGCTACC